>Ga0172371_10000857_pt1 | contig 48087 bp, 43 predicted proteins | sample Lak12m_FD_114543 | JGI IMG/M metagenome (GOLD analysis project Ga0172371, IMG submission 114543) | Freshwater microbial communities from Kabuno Bay, South-Kivu, Congo - kab_022012_12m | ecosystem: Environmental > Aquatic > Freshwater > Lake | place: Democratic Republic of the Congo: South-Kivu... | reverse complement strand
CGCCGTTTCCTCGCCGCCTTTCTCGGCGGCTCAGAACTCGCTTCCCGGCCTCCTAATTACGGGCGTCTGCCGGGAAGCTCAGACATGCTTCGCCGGCCGGCCACTTTCCGGGCCGGCTCTCCTCGAAAGACGGCTCGGAAAGGCTGAACCCTCCATGGTCGCTTCAACCGTTCCCCGACCTTGTCTGATAGTCCCAGCCGGATGAGGAGCGTTCGCCCGCTTCTTCGCTCGCTATCGACAGAAGAGGGCTTCGCCCAGGGAACGCCCTTCCGCTAGGCTCGCCTTAGGGCCAACCCTGCCGTCACGTCCTTTTCTTTACACTGTGAAGGGAATTCGCCTGCTTCTTCGCTCGCTATGGATAATTTCAGAAATGATTAGGGGACCGATTATCTTTCTTAGTACTCTCCTCGAAAGACGGCTCGGAAAGGCTGAACCCTCCATGGTCGCTTCAACCGTTCCCCGACCTTGTCCGATAGTCCCAGCCGGATGAGGAGCGTTCGCCTTCCTCTTCGCTCGCCAGGAAAAGATCGGTAAGGTTTCGGAGGGGTCGGGACGGGGTTCGCGTTTTCTTTACTTATCCCCTTCAATCCATTATAATACTCCCGTTTTTTTCAGATGATTGGAGGAGATACCATGAAGCGCAATGTGTACGTTTGGCTGGCGATAATCGCCCTCGGGCTGTCGTTTGCGGCCTGCAAGAAGGCGGCTCCGGTCAAGGGAGTGGAATTGACGGTGACGTTCTCCGAACCGACCCTCTCCGACAACCTGATCACGGACGTCGAATACAAGTGGAAAACGGGCGATGATTTCGTGAAGCTGGACAAGGATTACAACGTCTTCGTCCACTTCTGGCACAACACCAACAACCTCTTGACGGACGACTATGTTCCCGAGATCCCGACCACCAAGTGGGAAAAGGGGAAAGAGTACACGGTCAAGCACCGGATCTACATCCCCGCGTTCATCGACGAATTCGACCCCCAGTTCAAGGGCGAGGACACGCTCCGCCTTTCCGTCGGATTCAACAACCCCTACGACCGCAGCGGCAAAGGGGAGATGGAAGTCCTGTCGAAGAAGCTGAAGGTCCTGCCCCCGCCCCTCGGAACGCCCGAGGTGATCTACGAAAACGGCTGGTACGATCTCGAGAAGGACCCCAATTCCGTGCTGAAGCAGTGGCGCTGGACGGCGAAGGAAGCCAAGTGCGTCATCGACAATCCGAAGAAGGACGCTCTCCTCGTCATCAAGGGCGGCGTCAATTTCCAGGCCGTCAAAGACCAGAAAGTGATCTTCAAGATCGACGACCTGACCCTGGACGAGTTCGTCGTGGGCCAGGAGCTGTTCGAGAAATCCTACGATATCAAGAAGGAACAGCTGGGCGACAAAAACGAATTCACCCTGACCATCGCCGTCGACAAAGCCTGGATTCCGGCCAAGGTCATTCCCAATTCCAAGGACGAACGGGAGCTCGGCTGCCAGATCTCCTTCATTTATTTCCGCTAATGTCCGGAGGGGCTTCCCTCCAACGGGAGGTCACTCGCTCTTCCAGCCTTTAGCCACCAGCTGGTCGAGCTCGTCCTTGAGGATCTTTTCCGCGGCCTGCGCCGCCTGCAGCCTCTGGAACGTGTCGCTGATCTGCATCTGGACCTGTTCCTTGGACTGCATGGAGTTGAAGCTGTAAAACTGCTGCTGCAGCGCTTTCATCTTGAGCGTGAGCAGCTCCACCATCTCTTTGGCTTTGGCCAGGCGTTCTTCGAGAGAAGCCTTCTTTTCGTCGAAATTCTTCTTCGCCTCGGCCAGGGGGTCGACGGCCGGCTCCGCGGTCGTCGCGGGTGCGGCCGCCGGAGCGGGCGGATTCCCGCTTTCGGCCGGAGCGGGAGCGGCGAGGGCCGGCTTCTTCTTGGTCGCTCCGAGGTTCGCGTTCGTCACGACGACGCCGGACTTCCCCTTGAGGCTTTCGCGCCGCTCTTTCTCTTTCTTGGCCGCCTCGGCCAGGCTTTGGCCGGGCGCGAGCGGGCTGAGAGCCAGAACGAGAATTCCGGCGCAGAGGACCTTGAACGCGTTCATTTCCCTGGAGTTATGACAGGGGGCAGAAAATATGATGCATTCTCATTACTGCTCCCTGAGTACGAGCCGGGCAGAAAAGAAATATCGCGTCAATTATTTTCTGCCCGGCATAGTATCTTAATCTCGGCGTACTCCGCTGTCAATCCGCCGGGCCTTGGAGGGACGTCCGGACGGCCAGACGCCTCCCGTCGGACCTAATCTCGACGGCGCCGTGAAGGTCGGACCGATAGACACGGGCGCCGAGCGCGCGATAGCGGTCCAGGATCTCCGGCTGGGGGAATCCGTAGCGGTTGCCCCGCCCGACGGGGATGACGATGACGGCCGGCGCGACGGAGCGGAGGAAAGCCTCCGAGCTCGACGTCGCGCTGCCGTGATGGGGGGACTTGATGACGTCGCTCTTGAGGTCCTCGCCGAAGGCGAGGATCTCGGCCTCGGCGTTCACGCCGATGTCGGCCGGGAGCAGAAAGGCCGTGGCGCCGTAGGAGATCCTCACGACCATCGAGCGGTCGTTGTCGGCGGGCGCGACCGAAGAGGGCCCTTCGGCGGGAAAGAGGACATGAACGCGGACGCCGCCTTCCTCGAGGTCATGGCCGCGGAACGCCCGCTTGCGGCGGACGAGGCCGAGATTTTTGTCGAGCTCCGCGTATTTCTCATCCTGCGGGGGCGAGAAGGTTTCCCAGAATTCGCCGATCCGGAAATTCCGGGCGACCGCGACGAGGCCGCCGGCATGGTCGGGATGCGGGTGGGTCAGGACCAGGTAATCGATCGCCTTGATGCCCTTGTTCCACAGGAACGGCGAGACTACGCTCTCCCCGACGTCGAAGGTCCCCGTGGGAAATCCGCCGCCGTCGATGAGCATCTTCTTGCGGCCGGGGAATTCGACGAGGACGGAATCGCCCTGGCCGACGTCGATGAAGGTCAGCTTGAGGTCGCGAGAGGCGGCCGGGAACGGATAGAGGATGAGCAGAAGGAAGAAGAGGAGGAACCCGGCGACGGCCCAGCGGCGGATTTTCCGCAGGGCCGGCGGCAGGAGGAGCAGAAGAAGAAAGGCGAAGTATCCGGCCACGACGACCCCGGGCGGCGTGGGGATCCTGTACGAGAGGAAGGGGACTCCGTCAAGGAGGTGCGTCGAGCCCATGAACAGCCGGATGAGAAAAGCGATCGCCGCGGCAAGCGGACGGGCGATCGCCGGTCCCAGAAAGGCGAGGGGCAGGAAAAGATATCCGGCGGCCATGATGACCGCCACGAGAGGGATCCCGAGGAGGTTGAGGAGGAGCCCGGAAAAGATGATCCGGTTGAACATCCCGGCGATGAGAGGGAAGACGCCCGCTTGGGCGGTGAGCGACATGGCGAAGACCTCGCTGACCCTGAAGGGCAAAGCGGGCAGAAGGGCGATGACTTTCGGATAGAAGAGGATGATGGCGAGCGTTGCGGCGAAGGTCAGCTGGAAGCCGGGGTCGAACAGTTGGAAGGGATTGAAGAGGAGGATGGCCAGCGCGCCCGCGCCGATGGTGTTGAGGAGATGCGTATCCTTCCAGAAAAGCTTGCCGAGGAGGAAGGCAATGGTCATGACGACGGCCCGGACGACCGAAGCCCGGCCTTCGACGAGGAGCGCGTAGAGGACGAGAAGGACGATGAGCAGTCCATACGATGACCGCTGGGGAAAGCGGAGGAGCTTCAGGAGCCCGAAGATCATGAACGAGATCATCCCGATGTGGGCTCCGGAGATGGCGAACAGATGGAACAAGCCGGTTTTCTGCAGGGACTGGGTCGTCTCCGGCGACAGCCGGCCTCGGCCGCCGAGGAGGAGCGTTTCGAGCACGGCCCCCTCGGCCGTCAGCGCCCGCGGGTCCTGCGGGGAGGCGAAATTCTCTTCGATGGCGCGTAGGAATCGGCGGCGCAGGCCGGACATCCAGCGGAGGACGGAGAAGGCCGGCCCGGAGGCGACCTTCCGGACGAGAAGAGGGCTCTTGGTGACGGCCAAGGCATGGAGCATCTGGGTTTTGAGGTACATGCGGGAGAACGGCTCTTCGAAGTTGTTGAATTCGAGGGGCGGCGTGATCATGGCCGAGACCGTCAGCCGGTCTCCCGTTGTCAGGTCCAGCCGGCCAGGGAATTCCGTCGAATGGGGGACGGACACGCGGAGATTCCCGGCCATGGGCTCCTCCCGCGTTCCCGCCGAGACCTTTTCGGTCCGCAGATAGAGGTAATCGCGGTCGAGACCGGGGGAAGGCGAACGGGTGAGAACGCCGGTGAAATCCACGTACTCCTTCTCCGATAGGCGGTGCAGGGCGTTCTCCTCGTAGCGGCCGTCGAAGAAGATAAAGACTGTGGCGCCGAGGAATGCCGCAGCGAGGAGAAGAAGGCCGAACGAGGCTTCTCTTTTCTTCAGGAAATGAAAGAGCCAGGCGAGGACAAGCGAAGCGGCGAGGCCGACGACGGCCGGCGCGAGCGGAAGCGCCGCCGCTTCCGAAAGCCCGATGCCCAAAGCCAAGGCCAAGGCGATATAAAGGAGGGGAAATGCCATAAGGGCTTTATCTTATGATGATCAAAAGCCCTTTTCAAGGCGGCTTTGCTGGTCGAGGCAATCGAGGAGAAGGTGGCAGAGGATCTTAATGCCGACGCCGATGCACCGCTCGTCGGGATTGAAATACGGGCTGTAGAGGGAGGCCGCACTCGGCTGGCGGGGATTCTTCGCGCCGAGGAGAAAATAAAAGCCGGGGATCTTTTGGCTGAACAGGGCGAAATCGTCGGCCATCAACTGCGGTTTGATCTGAATGAGGTTGGAGGCGCCGACCGCCTCCGTGAGGGTCGGCATCATGAGGTTCGAGAGCTCGGGATGGTTCGCGACCGCCGGCGTCGCTTCGTCCAGGGAAAAGGAGTAATCTCCGCCGAACGGCTGGACGATGCCTTTGACCGCGCTCTCCATGAGCCGGGCGATCTTCCTCCGGTTGGCATCGCTCAGCGTCCGGACGGTCCCTTCGAGCCGGACGCGGTCGGCGATGAGATCGGCTTTCGTCCCGCCTTCGATCTTGCCTATGGTCAGGAGGGCGGGGTCGGTCGGGTCGATCGCCCGGCTGACGAGCGTCTGAAGGGCGGACACGACCTGGGAAGCGAGGACGATGGCGTCCACTCCGTCCTGCGGCTGGGAGCCCTCGGAGCTCTTGCCCTTGATCGTGATCTGGAAGGAATCCGAGTTGGCCAGAAGGGGGCCGGGCGAGATGAAGGCCTGGCCGACGTTCTCGGGCCAGACGTGAAAGCCGAAGACGGCGCCCACGGGCGGATTGTCGAGAACCCCTTCCTTGATCATGAGCGCCGCGCCGCCTTCCTCTCCGGGCGGCGGACCTTCGCCGGCCGGCTGGAAGATGAACTTGATGTTGCCCTTGATGCGGTCCTTGAGCTCGTTCAGGACGTAGGCCGTCCCGAGGACGATCGAGGCGTGGATGTCGTTGCCCTTGGCATGCATGATGCCGGGGTTCAGGGATTTGAAGGGGACCTCGGCCAGCTCCTGGATGGGAACGGCGTCGATGTCGGCCCGGAGGGCGATCGTCGCGCCCGTCTGGCCTCCGCGGAGGAGGGCGACGACGCCCGATTTAGCGATCCCCGTTTTGACGTCCAGGCCGAGCGAGATGAGCCGGCCGCTGATGATGTTCGCGGTCTCCTGCTCCCGGTTGGCGAGCCGCGGGTCCATGTGGATGCGGCGGCGGACCTTGACCATCTCCGGGCTGACCTTGGCCGTCTCGCGGTCGATGTCGGCGGCCGTTTTTTTATCGACCGCGGCGTCGGCGGCGAAGCAGAAAAAAGCGCAAGAGAGAAGCGCACTGTAGCGGACGAACCCTTTCGAAGTCACGCCTTATCTTAGCCCGAACCCGGCATAAAGTCAATGTTTTAAACGAGTAACCTCAGGATGGGGCGGAAGATTAGGTACACAGACGGTGTGTGTACCTTATCTGCAGACGGTGTGTGTACCTTATCTGAAGAAAATGGCGGAATATAGACGCGACCCCGAAGATGTGATAGGGTATCGATAAGGAGCCAACCCCATGGAACAGCGGAAGCGGACCTATTACAAATCGCCGATTGGTGAGATCGAGATCGAAGGAACGGATAAGGAGATCAGCTCGGTCCGTTTCGTCAAAGGCAAGAAGCAGGGCCGTGCGTCCTCCTCCTCGCCGGCGCTCAAGGAATGCGCCAAACAGCTCGACGAGTATTTCAAGGGCAAGCGAAAACTCTTCACGCTCCTGCTGAGGATGGACGGGACGGATTTTCAAAAAGCGGTCTGGCTGTCCCTGCTGGGCATCGGATACGGAGAGACGGCGTCGTACGGCGATATCGCCAAGTCGATCGGGCGGCCGAAGGCGGGCAGGGCCGTCGGCAATTCGAACCGGCTCAACCCGATCGGCATCGTCGTCCCCTGCCATCGCATCATCGGCAGCTCCGGCGACCTGACCGGCTACGGCGGCGGCCTATGGCGCAAGGAATGGCTCCTCGAGCATGAACGGAAGTATCTGAAGCAGAAATAAACGGTCGAAAGCCTTGGGACGAACGGAGGAGATCCTTCGCTTCGCTCAGGATGACAGAGGGAATCGGACTGTCCCCGAAGAAGAATCCGGCTTCCAGGTTTTCAGAACGAGAGATGTTCCTGATATTCCCCGAACGCGTCTTTGAGGACCTTCGTGATCTCGCCCAGCGTGGCCAGACTCTTGACGGCCTCGACGAGCGGCGGCATGAGGTTCTTGCCCTCCGCGAGCGCTTTTTTTAGCTCCCCGAGGCGCGCATCGACCTTGGCCGCATCCCTTTTCTTCTTCACCTCGTCCAGCCGGGCGATCTGATCCCGCTCCAGCGTTTCGGGCGGCAGCTGGATCTTGAAATCCGGCCGCTCGCCGGCGTGGGCGAATTCGTTCAGCCCGACAAGGATGCGCTTCTTCTCCTCGATCTGTTTCTGGTAGATGTAGGCGCTCTCCTGGATCTCGCGCTGGATAAAGCCCGTCTCGATGGCTTTAAGCGTCCCGCCCAGGCCTTCGATCTCCTTGAGATAGGCCAGCACGCCCGCCTCGATCTTGTCCGTCAGCGTTTCGAGATAATAGGAACCTCCGAGGGGGTCGGCGGCCGCCGTGACCCCGCTCTCGTGGGCGATGATCTGCTGGGTGCGGAGGGCGATGCGGGCGGATTCTTCGCTCGGGAGGGCGAGCGCCTCGTCCCTCGAATTCGTGTGGAGCGACTGGGTCCCGCCCAACACCGCCGCCAGCGCTTGGAGGGCGACTCGCGTGACGTTGTTCTCCGGCTGCTGGGCGAGGAGCGTCGAGCCGCTCGTCTGGGTGTGAAAGCGGAGCATCCAGGACGCGGGATCCTTGGCCTTGAATCGGTCGCGCACCAGACGGGACCAGATCCGGCGCGCGGCCCGGAACTTGGCCACCTCTTCGAAAAGGTCGTTATGGGCGGCAAAGAAGAACGACAGCCGGGGAGCGAAGGCGTCGACGTCGAGCCCCGCCGCGATCAGGGTTTCCAGGTAGGTCAGGGCGTTGGCGAAGGTGAAGGCCAGCTCCTGGACCGCAGTCGCGCCGGCTTCCCGGATGTGGTAGCCGCTGATGCTCATCGTGTTCCACTTGGGAACGTTCGTTTCGCAGAAAGCGACGATGTCGGAGATAAGACGCAGGGACGGCCGCGGCGGAAAGATATAGGTGCCCCGGGCCACGTACTCCTTCAGGATGTCATTCTGGATGGTTCCGGAGAGGGAGGTCAACGGAACACGGCGCTCCTCGGCCAGGGCCAGGACCATGGCCAGGAGGATGCCGGCGGTGGCGTTGATGGTCATGGAGACGCTGACCTTGTCCAGGGGGATAGCGTCGAAGAGGACGGCCATGTCCTCGAGCGAATCGATGGCGACGCCGACCTTGCCCACTTCGCCGGCGGACAAGGGGTCGTCGGAATCCAGGCCGATCTGGGTTGGCAGGTCAAAAGCGATGCTCAAGCCAGTCTGCCCCTGAGACAGAAGGTAGCGGTAGCGCTCGTTCGATTCATGGGCGGTCCCGAAGCCGGCGTACTGGCGCATCGTCCAGAGCCGGCCGCGGTACATCGTCGGATGGATGCCGCGCGTGAAAGGAAATTCGCCCGGCCGGCCGAGCTTTGCGGCAGCGTCGAAATCCTTGAGGTCCTCGCCGGTATAGACGGCCTTGGTCTTCTCGTCCGGAGTCGGTTTCGTCTCAGCCACGGCGGCCCCCCTCGGGAAAAATGGCCCTTCTCCCCGGCTCCGACCGGGCGACAGGGCGGACCGGTCAGAGATATTCCGCGAACGGCTTCAGACCCGCATACGCCGCCTTCGGCCCGAGCTCGTCCTCGATCTCTAGGATGCGGTTGTATTTGGCGATCCGCTCGCTCCGGCAGACCGACCCCGTCTTGATCTGGCCCGTGCCGAGAGCGACGCACAGGTCGGAGATGAAGATGTCCTCGGTTTCCCCGGAGCGATGGGAGATAACGGCCGCAAAGCCGTGGGCGTGGGCGTAATCGACGACGTCGATGGTCTCGGTCAGGCTGCCGATTTGGTTCAGCTTGATGAGGATGGCGTTCGTGATCTTTTCCGCGACGCCCCGCCTGAACCGCTCCACGTTCGTGACGAATAGGTCGTCTCCGACGATCTGGATTTTCTGGCCAAGGACATCGGTCATAATCTTCCAGCCGGCCCAGTCGTCCTCGGCCAGCCCGTCTTCGATGGAGACGATAGGGTATTTCCGGATGAGTTCGGCATAGAATTCGACCATGCCCACCGAAGTCCTCGTCTCCCCGCCGGATTTCTTGAAGACGTACTTTCCTCCCTCATAGAATTCCGAGGCGGCGGGATCGAGGGCCAGGAAGATGTCCTTCCCCGGCTTGTATCCCGCCTTCTGGATGCTTTCCACGATGCATTCCAGGGCCTCCTCGTCGGAGCGGAGGTTCGGGGCGAATCCGCCCTCGTCGCCGACGGCCGTGCCGTAGCCTTTTTTCTTCAGGATTTTTTTCAGGTTATGGAACACTTCGGCCGCCCCCCGGATGGCCTCGGCGAAGGTCGGCAGGCCCGCCGGCGCGATCATGAACTCCTGGATGTCCACGCTGTTGTCCGCGTGCGCCCCGCCGTTGAGGATGTTGATGAGAGGAACGGGAAGCGTATAGACGGCCTGTTTCCGAAGATGGGCGTAAAGCGGGATCCCGGCCGCCTTGGCGGCCGCGTCCGCGACGGCCATAGATACGGCCAGGATCGCGTTCGCCCCGAGACGGCTTTTGGCCGGCGTTCCGTCGAGCTCGAGCATCATGGCGTCGATCTCTTTCTGGGAGCGGACGTCCATGCCCTTGAGCTTCGGGGCGATGTCGTTTTTAACGTGGCCGACGGCCTTCAAAACCCCCTTGCCCAGGTAGCGGGAGGGGTCTTCGTCGCGCAGCTCGAGGGCTTCATAGGTTCCCGTCGAAGCGCCCGACGGAATGGAGGATTTGCCGGCCGTGCCGCCTTCGAGGACGACTTTGGCCGCGACAGTCGGATGGCCCCGGGAATCGAGGATCTCCCGGGCGCTGATCTGGTGGATGGCGTTGGGATTCATGGACATCAACCTTTTCTATTCTATGAATGGACGATGGTGGGCCGGGATCTCCGGCGGCCGCGGGTCAGCCCTTGTGTTCCTCTTCCGGGAAGCTCTCGGGCGCCCGCTTGATGAATTCTTCCTTCTTCTTGTCGATGAAGTCCTTGATGGCGTCGATGCCTTCCTGCGTCTTTTCCTTGACGACGCGGATGCCTTTCTCGGCTTCCTTGGCGATCTTTTCGAAGCCTTCCTTGGCTTTTTCGCCCGTCTTGCCGACCTCATCGCCGATCTTCTTGCGCGTGTCCTTCCCGCTGGCCGGGGCGAAGAGGACGCCCAGGACGAATCCCGTGGCCGCTCCGATCAGGAATGAAACCGCGACCTCGAGGGCGGAGCCTTTGTTGTCACTCATCTTTCTTTTTCTCCTTTCGTTTTTTCCATTGCCGCCAGATAAACCGCGCGACGGGGAGGGCGATCGGGAGGAACTTGGAGGAGGGCGCGACGAACTTCGTCGCGATCAGGGACGATGCCTGGGAGATATTGACGGCCGCTTTTTTCGAGGCATCCAGGGTCTTGCCCAGGTCCTCCACTTTCGCCTTGACGACGAGGTCGAGCTCGGTCAGGTGCTTGGCCAGGACGCCGAACTCGGTGAGGGCCTTTTCCCCCTCGGCCACCGTCCGGCGGAGCTGGCTCAGGAGACGGATGAGATAGATGACGAGGATGACCGCGGCGAAAGTCAGAACGAGAAGGAGGAACTGATTGAGGGTCAGCGGCATGGCACAGGTAAGATAATGAAAAAAATGGGGTTTGTCAATTTAGGCCGCGATCCGCGAATATTCGTCGAGTATCCGGTTCCCTCCTTGAGGAAACGGATGATTCGACGAGTTAGCTATTTGCGCCTCTTCTTATATTCCATAGAAGGGACCTCATGATCGCGCTGCTTTGTCAGCCCGGACTCTTCTCACTTTAAGAAAAAGGGGAATAGAAGCAAGTTGGGAAACGACGGAAAACGCAAGGAGGGAAGGAAGAGAAACGCCATAGAGGAATCCCATCAGAGCGCTGCCTAGAAACCAGAATAGCCCGAAACCGGCATTGAACAGGCCATAGGCCGAGCCTCGCCGATCCTTCGGAACGACCCCGGCGATCGCCGCCCGCATGATGGATTCCTGTGCCCCCATGCCCACCCCCCATAAGGCCATCCCGAAGAGGGCCGTATAAAACCCTCCGAGAAAAACGAAGGGAGCGAATAGCGAAGAGACGAGAGCGGCCGCAGCCATGACGGAGATTCCCTTCCGGTCGAACAAGCGCCCAAACACGAGCGCCGCGAGGGCGTCGACGCCCATCGCCACGGCATAGAACACGGGGATCCAGACATCGGACATGACGGAGGCGTTCTTGAAATGAAAGGAAATCAACGGAAAATCGGCGTATCCGGCGGCGATGAAGGCCGCCGCCGCAAGATAAATCCAGAATGCCCGCGGAAAGCCTTTTCGCTCCGGCACCCGCGGCTCCGCTTCCAGATCGCGCGGACGAGGATACAGAAAGCGCGCCGTCACGAGGACGCCGAGGGCGAGGACCGCCGGAATGAGCAGAATGGCGTAGGCCTTTTGATAGCTTCCCCCGATCAGCAGAACCCCGGAAACGAGGGAGGGTCCGAGCATCGCGCCGATCTGGTCCATGGCCTCATGGAGGCCGAATCCCCATCCGCATCCCACCGACACCGTCGCGTGGGAGAGCATCGTGTCCCGGGCCGGAGTGCGAACGGCCTTCCCGAGCCGTTCCGTGATCATCAGGGCCGCCGCGAGTTCCCATCGCCCGGCGAGAGCCAGGAGGGGCACGGCCAGCAAATTGACGGCATAACCGAGGATCGTCAGGCCCCAATATCTCCCCGTTTTGTCCGCGATAAAGCCGAAGACGAGGCGCAGTCCATAACCGATCAATTCGCCCAATCCGGCGATGATCCCGATGCCGGCCGCGCCGGCGCCGAGAATCGCCAAGTAAGGCCCCGCGACGCTCCGCGCCCCCTCGTAGGTCGCGTCGGCCAGCAAGCTGACCACACCCAGCAAGATGACGAATTTAAGGGCGGTCGCCCTTGATGGGAAGTCTGCGCCGCGCTCGTTCGCGGCATCCCGCGGCCCGCTCGTTCTCGCCGAGGGATTTTGACCGCGCACGGCGCTCCTCATATCAACAGGGCCAGGACGGCTGTCAGGGCGGCGAAAAACAGGAACGCGGCGACGGCCGTCCGGAGCGCGATCTTGAAGGGTCTGATCTTGTCCGGGTAGTGCTTGAGATATTCTTCATAGGTGATGAGGAATGCGCTGATCGCCGCGACGGTCGATATGATCGCGCCGAGTCCTATATAAAACGGCAGCATGTCATTTGCCCTGCCTGACGGACGCTCATCCGCCGTACCCGTTCTTCCCGTTCGCGGCGTCCGCCTCGATGATGTCCTCGGAATGGAGGGGCCGGAACCATCTCTGGGCGATGAACGTCGGGATTACGGCGCTGGCGATGACGACACCGACCAAGACGGAATATTGAACCTGATTGATGAGGCCGGAATTCAGGCCGAATACGCTGGCGATCGTCCCGAAAGTCAGGCCCGTGCTCATCAGGAGCGTCGTATACATCCTTCCTTGAGGGATGTACCTCTTAGCCAGGAAATAGACACCTAGAAATTTGGCTGAGATCTTTAGAACGAAGAGAATGAGGAAAAGTCCGATCGCCGTTCCGATGAGGGGAAATGAGACCTTCATCCCGCCGACAATGAAAAAAACCGGCGTAATGATCGCGTAAGCGACCGTTCGCAGCCGGTTCCGGACGACACGGGATTCGGAGGCATCCTTGAAATGGCCGGACATCAGAAGGCCGAGGAGGAAGGCCGGCAGAATGGCGTGTCCTTCGCCGAGGTTGGCGAAGAACATGAAGGCCAGGAGGAGTAGGAAAATGTACTTGATTTCGGGCTCGATGACCTTATTCTTGAGCAAGGGATTGGTGAAAACGTGGCGGGAGACCTTGTCGGCCAAATAAATGACGTTGAGCGAAACTGAAATGAATATGAGCGTATAGAGCGTCGGCTTGACGAACAGGACGCTCAAGGCCAGGGCCGTGCCCATGTCCGTCACGAACGTGGACGCCATGAGAAGCTTCCCGATCGCCGTATTGGATAGGCCGGTTTCGACCAGGACGGAATAGACGACCGCCAGCGACGTCGTCGAAAGCGCGGTTCCCGCGATCAGGGCGGCGGGATAGGACCAGCCGGCAACGAAGTACGTATAGAGGAAGACCACCGCGAACGGAACCAGAAACGAGAGAATGCCGATGAGAAAGCTCTCCTTGGATTTTTCCCGCATCAGGCGGGTGTCGATTTCCGTCCCCGCCAGGAAAGTCAGGATAATGCCGCCGAAGCCGGCCATATAGGTCATCCAGTCCTCGGTGTGCAAACCGAGGTTTCCGGCGGCGGCTCCGAGAATGATCTCGATAATGGCGACGGAAAGGCCGATTTTGAGGGAAATCAGGCTCGATAGAAAAACGAGTCCCCCCATGATCAGGGGAACGACGTCCGCCTTCATAAAATCCTCCTGCGATCTTGAGTCGTAGGAGTCGTCAGCTTAAAGGAAAGCGGTTCAGGCGAACTCCATCACCTTCCAAATCAGATCCGGATGATAACAAGATTCGGGCGAAATGTCAACGCGCCGCGTCCCGCGTTGCCGGCCCGGAGCTGGTCGCGAAGATCTCCCGGTACAGATCTTCCCCATAGCTGGTCTCCAGAGGCCGCCCTTCGACGAGCTTGAACGTCCGCGTCCCGTCCTCCCTCCGCTCCGCGCGGAGGAAGAGAGCGCTCTCCCTGCCCCCGTCGATGAACGCGTGGGCGAATTCATGCAGATGGGTCACAAAATAGACCTTGATTCTCCGCTCCAGCAGGGCCTGGACGATCTGCCTGGCGATCTCCGATCCTTCGCGTTCATTCGTCGAGGAGAACGACTCGTTGAAAAGGATGATCGAATCGGCGGACAAGGCGTCGACTATTCCGCTCATTCGGCCGAGCTCCTCGTCGAGCTTTCCGCTTTTCATCGTCGCATCCTCCTCGCGTTCGAAGTGGGAGAAGAGATCGGCGCACAGCTCGGCCGCGAACGATTCGGCCGCGACGAACAGGCCGGATTGCATCATCAATTGAGCCAGCCCGAGGCCCCGGAGAAAGCTCGTTTTCCCTCCTTGATTGGCGCCGGTGATGATCACGAGGCTCTTGCCGTCGGCTTCGGCGTCGTTCCGCACGACGCTTCGCCCCATGGCCAGGGCCAGGCAGACATCGGACAGACCTCGGAACCGGAGGGCGCGCCGGCCCGCGGGCATCGGCCGAGGGAACGAGGTCGGGACATCCAGGGCCGCGAGCTTCTCGTGGAGATTCAAGCATCCGATATAGAAGGCCAGCTCCGTGCGCAGCATGGCGAAAAAACCTTCGATGTGGTCCATGGACTGGGCCAGGGCGTTCGCGACTCCGTTGATCCCGCGGTCCCGCAGCTCAGACAAGGCCCGCGCGCCGGCCTCGTCGCGCTCGGGGATTTGGTAGGTATACGCGGGCGGGCCCTGGCCGAGGACCCGCTGGAGCCAGCGCAGCTTGCGATCGCGGAGCGTACGCAGCACGTAGCCGGCGCCCCGGTTGCCTTGGCCCAGGCCGGAGCTCAGCAGGACGCCGCGGTTGAACCGAAGCTCGGTCAGATGGTGTCGGATGACGCCGAAGTACTCGTCTGTCAGCTCCTTCCCGATCATCGCGAACAGGCCCCGGAATCCCCGCGACGAGAATCCGGGCGCGGAGGCGGCCGTGAGATCCCTCAATTTCTTGAGCATGTCCATGAACATCTGCAGGATCTCGATCGAATCGTAGAGGATGCTGCCCGGATGCCGGCTGAGAAAGCCCCAATAGCGTCCCTTTCTCTTCCGTTCGATCGCCTCCACCGCGAGATCGTACAACTGCCGAACTGCGGCCGGATTCTTCAGGCCGTCGCTCACGACCTCCTGGCGATAAATGATCGTGTCCGCGTCGTTCTTCAAGCCCGAAAGGAGCGCTGTCCGCGCCACATCGAATAAAAACTCGTCCTGGCCGGCCATGCCCCGCATAAGGGTTTCCAGCTCCAGGTCCCGGGCCAAATCTTTCTCCTGGACGGGCAGTTTCCGGCGCGGGTCGAAGTCCCGATCCGGGTGCAGCAGCAGCGCTTTCATCCGGGGATCCTCTCTTTTAGCTGGACGTACGTCAGACGATGCTTCTCGGAAATCGCCAGGGCGTAGGCCAATCCGTCGGCCGGCTTTCTCTCGATCTTGAAGGTCCGGACCGAATGATCGCGGGGATCGACGGAGCTGACGACGCTGACCGTCTTATTGTTGAACGAAGCCAGTTCGGTCAGAAACGTCACCCATACGCCGAGCGCATCCAGATCCGAGATCTTCGCCATCACCTTCTGACTGAGGAAGACCGCGTCTCTCAAGGCGGTCGACAGGAAAATTTCGTTGATAATGAGTAGGCTGTTCGGGGTGGCCTGGTCCAGAATCTGCCGGATCCGCGTCAGGTCTGACTGGAGCTTTCCGCGCAGATTCTCGAAATCCTCCTCCCGTTCGAAATGGGTGTAAATCCGGTCGCAGAGGAAGAGCCGGGCGTCCGCGCCCGGGACGGGGCACCCCAGCCGGGCCAGATAGTGGAGCTGGCCGACAGTCCGGGCGAACGTCGTCTTACCGCCCTGATTGGGCCCGGAGACGACGAAAACGCGCTCCGGGCCGCGAAGACAAAGATCGTTACAGACCACGGTTTTCGACTCGCCGACTAGGCGCGAGGCCAACGCCAGGTCGAACGTCGCCCGGACATCGATCTCCTTGGAAGATCGCGCAAGACGCGGATAGCAGAATTGGAGTCCCGCCTGCCGGAGCCGGTCGATGTACGCGAGATAGGCGGCGCAGAACTGGACCTCGCGGTCGAACCGAGCTATTTTTCCATCGACGAAATCCGCGTGCTCCCCGTCGAACGCGTCGAGCGCGGAGAAGGGCTCCGGATGGAGCCGGGCCACGCGATCCAGGATCTCGGCCTCGACATGGTTCAATCCGGCCAAGTCCTTGAAGTCGACCCGGTAATCGACCGCGGCTCCTTTCCGGAATTTCTCGAACGTCTTTTCGATGGCGGCGCTGTAGTCCGTCTCGCCGGCATAATGGCGGACGGTGACGCTGCCGCCCCTGATGAGAAGAGCGTAGGTGACGGCGTACAGATCGGCCTTCAACGTCCTCGTTTCCGAGGCCAGCCGGCCGAAGGACGCGGACCCGACATAATCCGCCATGTATTCCCGGAAAGAACGCCAGCCGCGCGAAGCCAAACGGGATCGGCCCAAGTCTTCTTCCAGCCGTTCGCAGGCGCCGCAATATAGATCGGCTGCGTCGAGAAACCATCTCTTCTTCTCGAATTTGTAATGGCTTTTAGCGGCCTGCCCGAGATAGCGGCGCATCGAACGCATCCGCTCGGAGAATGACTCGACGACCCTCTTCAGGCTTTCGTCCTCGAGATCCCTGATGACATCCTGGCGGCAAACGATCTCCCCAAGGTCGTCCAGCGGAACGTGAAAGAGGGGGGACAGATCGTAATCCTTTCGAGCCGCCGTGACGTCGGCCACGACCTGGTCGAGATTCAGGTCTCGGAAGAACGCGGGCTCCTCGCGGGATTCCCTCGAAAGAGGATCCTTCGGAGTGGGAAAGAGAATGCTGCAAAAGCTCTCCGATTCGGATCTCCCGGAGCTCGGCTCCCCGGCCGGTTTTTCACGCCGTTTTTTAGACATGGTTACGCCTAGCGATGCAGATAGCGCAGATACTTGATTCCTCCAAATTGGATGAGGGCCCTCGAAAAAGCCGATCGTTCGTCGGCTTGAAGAAGATCCCTCCGAAGCTCCTCTCTCTTCCGGGCATAGCTCCGCAAATCGCGGGCCAATGCGGAAAAATTCTCGCGGGATCGGGTGACGATGAATTCCGCGTCCTCTCTTGGCAGGCCTTCGATGACCAGCGCCGTATGCCGAAAACAGAATCCCCCGGATTTTTCATAGGCCGCCCTTCCTTCGCGCGAACCCAAAAGCAACCGGACATCGCTCAGGTCGTCCTTCTCCCATCGGTCGATTTGCGAACAAACCCGGCAACGGCGTCCGGGATCGGACAGAAGGTCGAGCCGATCGCCGGCCTCGGGGCCGCCGCCCATCAGGGCGCCTAATCCGAAGGACATGTTGTCCGCGATGTCGGCGAGGGTCAGGGAGAGCCCCGTGGCCGAAGCCATGGAGGCCAATTGCCACAGATGGAACGGGCAGAGCGCGCCGAGACGGGCATAGTCCGCTCTTGTTCCGGGATCATTCGCGAGGTCGTAGGGCAGCCGCGCGAAAAGATCCAAAGTATTTTTCCAGAGCTTGCCGCACAGAAAGCATTGCTTCGAGGCGGCCAGCTTGACCCCCTCGTCGTTCAGGGACGCATCGATCCCGTCGGGATGGATCATGTTTTTCTCTTTTCCCTCGAATGCCGGCTGCCGGGCTTTGACTCAAACATGAACGCTTTCATCGGCTTCTCTCCGCCTCTTTTTTCCTGGATCCGGGCATGGATTCGGGCTCCCGGATTCCGCGGAATTCGCGCAGGAGATCGAGATCGGCCCTGATGCGCGCGACATGTTCGGGCCCCGGCCGTCCATCCCCGGAAACACGGAGTTGATCGCGGAAGAGCGCGACATAGGACTCATAGGCCTGGGAGATCGCATCCAGATTCACGCCGAGCCAGGACGTCATGTGACGGCGATGTTCGTGAAGGCAGGACCAGAGGGCCCGGTAACCCCTTTTCCGGATCCTCCGTTCGACGACGCGGCGGGCGAGTCCGGGCCAAAAGGAGACGAAGCCCGGCGAACATCGGAATTCGGAAAGATCCGCGATGCGCCGCTCATCGGCCCCCGGCAACGGAGTCCATTCCACCCCCATTTCCGGCGACGATCCGTCCGGCAGGCCTCCGGTCCCGAAAATCGTGCGCAGAGTCTCTTCCAGGAAGCGTTCCAGGTCTTCGAGCTCCTTTCGAACCGCATGCGCCCTTTCGGCCAGAGCGGACAGGACGGGCGCGACGAGCGCCCCTGGACGCTCCTGCCCCTGGCGCGCCGCCCGGACGACGTTCGCCGCGGCCTCGTCGATGACCTTGTCGATAGCCTCGTCAAGTCCGGTATCAACCGTACGGGAGGCCCGCACCTCCGCCGCGGCGATGCGAGAGGCCGCGGCCGCCAACCGCGCTTCGAACGCGGGCGCGCCCTCCTCCGTTTGCGCTGGGGCGGATTCGGGCGCCGGTCTCCCGAGCATGGCTTCCAGATACGAGGCCGCCATCTCCGCCAGGTGGGCGATCTTCCGGCGGATCGAGGCCTCGACGACATCCTGGTGCTTTTGGAGGTTCGGATCGATGTCCCGGCGGAACCACCGGTCCGCCAGCGCCGCGCGCGGCCCGCGGCTGCTCACCGGGTAGATCGGGATGTCGCCGCCGAGCTCCTGACGGATGGCCTTTCTCGCATAGTCGAGGATTCTTTCCAGGTCCGCCTCTTCGACGAGATCGCACTTGCTGATCAGGACCGTCGCCGGTATGAAGGCTTCCTGGAACCCCCGCAGCAGAGCGATATCCTCCTCATTGAGAACCGAACCGGCGTCGACGAGAAGGACGCCGAGGTCGCATCGCGGCAGATAGGCCTTCGTCTGGGCGGCCCCGAACGTCGCCAGCGACCCGACGCCCGGCGTATCCAGGAACACGACGCCCTCGGCCAAGCGCGGGCTCGGCAACCGGACCTCCACGTCCCTCACCCGGCGCTCGTTGCCCGGGTTGCCCTCTTCGGTCACGTAATCGGAGATGCCGTCGACCGGAACGCGCCGGGGTTCCGAGCCCTCGAATCTCACGAGAAGCTCGGCGTTCTCGGCGCGCCGGAGGCGCGTCAGAACGGCCGTGACGGGCAGGACTCCGACCGGAAGAATCTCCGCCCCCAGGAGGTAATTGAGAAGCGAAGACTTTCCCGAGTTGACGCGGCCGAAAAACGCGACCTCGAGATCGGGCGATTCGATCCTGGCGACCAGCTTTTCGAGAGCGGGCCTCAGCTCGACCAGACCGTTCCGCGCGATCACGCCTTCGAGCGTTTGAAGGGCTTGTCTTCCAAGGGACCCGCCGGACAGGCGGGCCAGCCTCTCGGCCAGGTCTTCGCCCCGAGCCTGAGCCAGGTAGGCTTGAAGACTCGCGGAGAGGCGGCGAAGGTCGGCGCAAACGCCGGCGATCGTCGTGACGGCCTCCGCGCTCAGTTCGCCGTATCCTCCCAGGCGCCGAGGATCGATATCGGCGAGATTGACCATCACCCCGACCATCGCGCATCGAATGGCCCAGGCCGCGCTTGTCCTCTGCCCGTCTTGAGAAATCTGCAGGGTTTCCATGGCCGCCCGCATTTTTTCGCGCAGGCGGCGCAGATAGCTTTTGACGCTGTATCGGGCCGACGGTTCGATATCCAAGGAATAGGCTGAAAAAGGGGATTCGGAACCGACCGCGTCGAGAATCGCCTCGATCTCCGCGAGACGGCCGTCGATATGACGGAATGTGCTGCAGATGGTTCGGCGGTGGTTCTCGTTCATCGGATCTCCCAGACCGGGATCGTCTAGCGTGCGAAGCTCGTCGGGTCGCTCCTCGTGCTGGGCCGCGGAGAAGACGACGTTTGAAGGGAGATGAACGACCCCGACGACGAGGGCCCCCTCGATATCACGCCGGGGGGAAAAACGGAACGCTCCCTTTGCGGGGGAAAGATGGCCGCTTTCATGCAAACCTCCTGCTCTCGGCGCTTGTAGGAGTTATCAGCTTGCAGAATAGCGGTTCAGGCGAACTCCATCGCCTTGCCACAGGATATGATAAGGACGTAAGTCATATAAGTCAAATCCAAGGAACGCTCCCCGCCGCACATCGCGCGCTTCAATCCCCGAGGAGCCGGTCGCGGAGCCCTTCGACCTCCGACAGCGACGCCTCCAAGCCGGGGAGCTCCGCCTGCGCCCGCGCATCGCGGCTTTGACGCTGCGTCATGGCCGCCTTCTATCGGACGAACGCTTTGCGCCCGGCGTAAACGGCCTTGTCGCCCAGCTCCTCCTCGATCCGGACCAGTTGATTGTACTTCTCGACCCGCTCTCCCCGGCACGGCGCTCCGGTCTTCAGGTGGCCGGTCCTCATAGCCACCGTGAAGTCGGCGATGAAACTGTCGACCGTCTCTCCGCTGCGGTGGGAGACCATCGCGCCCCAGCCCGCCTTCCGGGCCATTTCGATCGCCCCGATCGTCTCGGTCAGAGTGCCGATTTGATTGAGCTTGATCAAGACCGCATTGGCGGCGTTTTCCTTGATGCCTCGCGAAATGCGCTGGACGTTTGTCACGAAAATGTCGTCCCCGACCAGCTCTATCTTTTGTCCGAGCTTCCGGTTCAGGAGCTTCCAGCCTTCCCAATCGTCCTCGGCCAAGCCGTCCTCGATAACGGCGATGGGATATCGTTCGACCCATTGCATATAGAGTTCGGTCAGCATCTCCGACGTGATCTTGCGGTTCTCCGTGCGCAAGAAATAGCGCCCTTCGTCAAAGAAGCTGCTCGACGCCGGGTCGAGAGCAAGGACGATCTGGTTACCTGGAGAATAGCCCGCTCGCTCGATTGCCCGGAGAATCAACTCGACGGCCGTTTCATTCTTGACGAGCGCGGGGGCAAATCCTCCCTCATCCCCCACGCCGGTCGAATGGCCGGACGCCTTGAGGATCGCTTTGAGGGCTTGGTAGGTCTCCGCTCCCCAGCGAAGCGCTTCTCGGAAGCTGGGCGCGCCCACCGGTGCGATCATGAATTCCTGGAGATCTGTGCTCTGCCAGTTCGAATGGACGCCACCGTTGAGAATGTTGAACATGGGTACCGGAAGGATCCGGGCCGATTCGCCTCCGAGATAGCGATATAAGGGCAATCCCTCGCTGGCCGCAGCGGCCCGCGCCACGGCCAGGCTGACGCCCAGCATGGCGTTCGCGCCAAGCCGGCTTTTGTTGGCCGTCCCATCCATAGCCAGCATAGCCTTGTCCACGCCGGCCTGATCGAGCGCGTCGAGTCCCATGACCGCTTCCCGAATGTCCTGATTGACGTTGTCGACGGCCTTCAGAACTCCTTTTCCGTTAAAGCGAATCTGATCCCCGTCTCTGAGCTCCAGTGCCTCGTGAACACCGGTCGAAGCTCCGGACGGAACGGCGGCCCTGGCTTGGACTCCGTTCTCGAGAACAACGTCGACCTCGACGGTCGGATTCCCCCGCGAATCCAGGATCTCTCGAGCACGCACTTGTCTGATACTCGTTATCATGGTCATCTCCTCTTGTCCAATGGCGTTAATATAAGCCAACACTTTGCATTTGTCACCATGTTCATCTCTGGAATAGTTGTCTAATTGGCAAGACGGGAATTCTCAGGTACTCGGGCCGAACTTGTTTTTAGTATTCAGGTCTCGGGCGGCGCTGAGCGTCCACTTTGCCTTGAAAATACCGCCGCTGGAAATAGAGGGCGACGTTGACCAGGCCGATCATGACCGGGACCTCGATCAGCGGGCCGATGACCGCGGCGAAAGCCTCCCCCGAGTTGATCCCGAAGACGGCCACGGCCACGGCGATGGCCAGCTCGAAATTGTTGCTGGCGGCGGTGAAGGACAACGTCGCCGTCTTGGAATAATCCGCGCCGATCCTGCGGCCCAGATAAAACGAGACGAGAAACATGATGATGAAGTAGATGAAGAGCGGGACCGCGATGCGGAGGACGTCGAGCGGGATCTTGACGATGAACTCGCCCTTGAGCGAGAACATGACGATGATGGTGAACAGTAGGGCGATGAGCGTGACAGGGCTGATGCGCGGAATGAATTTTCGTTCGTACCAGTCCTTCCCCTTGAGCTTGAGCATCATGAAGCGGGTGATCAGGCCGGCCAGGAAGGGGATGCCGAGATAGATGAAGACGCTCTTGGCGATCTGGCCGATGGTCACGTCGACGGCCGTCCCTTTCAACCCGAGCCAGGTCGGAAGGACGGTGATGAAGACATACGCATAGACGGAAAAGAACAGGACCTGGAAGATGGAATTGAAAGCGACCAGGCCGGCGGCGTATTCAGTGTCGCCCTTGGCCAACTCGTTCCAGACGATGACCATGGCGATACAGCGGGCCAGGCCGATCATGATCAGTCCGTACATGTAATGCGGATAGCCGCGGAGGAAGATTACTGCCAGGGCGAACATCAGGATGGGACCGATGACCCAATTCTGGATAAGAGAAAGGGCGAGGACCTTGACGTTGCGGAAGACGTCGCCCAACTCCTCGTATTTCACCTTGGCCAGTGGCGGGTACATCATCAAGATCAGTCCGATGGCGATCGGGATGTTGGTCGTCCCGCTCTGGAAACTGTTGATGACGCCGACGACGGAGGGGACGAAATACCCCAGGCCGACGCCGAGAGCCATGGCCGCAAAGATCCAGAGCGTCAGATAGCGGTCGAGAAATTTCAGTCGCCTTTCACTGATCGCCATTGAGTCACTCCCCCGTCGACGGTCGAGGTCCGCTCGACGCCGGCACGGCCAGTTTCAAGAGCCCGCTGATGATGAGAATAGCGGGGATCGTCAGGGCCAGGCGAAGCAGAGCGAACCGGACGCCGAGAAATTTGATTTCGAACAGAATCATAGGAATCTTGATGGATGCCCAAACGCAAAGGAAGACGGCGATGTTGAAGAGGCTCGCTCCTTTCTTGAGGAGGGATCGACCGATGGGAAAAGCGGCATACAGGGGGCCCATAGCCACCGTGCCGAGAAGCAGGGCGACGAACGCTCCCTTGGCTCCCGAGGACTCGCGCATAAGCCGTTCGACCGTCTGCTTCGGAACCCAGGCGTCAAACAGTCCGCACAGGATGAGGACCGGCGGAAGGATGGAAAGCATCTCCAGCAGATAATCTTTGGAAACGACGAGGATCGAGAGCGCTTTATCGGCACGGATCGCATAAACCAGGGCGGTCGCGGCCGTGAGGAGCGCCAGAATTACAAAGCCGGCCTTGCTTTTCATTTCAGAAGGATCCCCATGACGAACGCGATGACCAGGGCCAGAACGAAGCTGAGGGAGTTCCTCCAGAGGGCGAACCTTTTTCCGAAAAATTTCACCTCGAGCGGAGCGGTCAGAATGCCGACCATGACCAGGGTGGTGACGAACGCGGCGATCGCCCGGATGTCCGCTCCCTGGCGGAGAAAGGACGCGGCCAAGGGAAAGGCGATGAAGGCGGGCATGAGCACGACGGAGCCGAACACGGCGGCTATGACGATGCCCGCGATTCCGGAATCCCGACCGATGGTGTTCAGAATGAGGCCGGAGGGAAGAAACGTCAGGATGAAGCCGATCGTCCAAATGATGGCGAGGATCGAGGGGGCCAGGGAGGAAAACGACCGAACAAAGAAAAGGAGGGCAGCCCTTGTCTTTTCCCGGCTCTTTCCCAGAGAGACGAGGAGCCCGGCTGCCGCGATGATCCAAAGCGTGGCGGCGAACATTTGTTATCAGGGCTCCGATCCGGCCGCGAGGGGCGGCGCCGTTACGGTTTCGAGGGCGCCGGGGGAAGCTTCCCGAGGACGGGAAAACCGGCCGAACGCTTCATTCATCGGCATCTCCCTCGACGTGGACGTCCGTGCCGGCGGTCGGCGGAAATCCCTCGGGTCCTTCGGATGTTCTCGATAAGGCAAATCTTCATGTTTTCGAGGTCTTTAACGGCTTCCGAGGATTTTGCGGCTTCGTCTCTATCCGATAATCCCAGGAGAGGCCGAAGCCGGCCTCGCGCGCCTCTGGGGAGGGCATAGATCATCCACTTTCCATCGCGTTTGTCCTCGGCCAGCCCTGCGTCGCGAAGGATTCGGAGCTGGTGGGACACCCGGGACTGCGACATCTTCAGGATATAGGTCAGCTCGCAGACACACAGGTCTCGTTCGAGAAGGAGGAGGATGATCCGCAGCCGGGTGGGATCGGCCAGGGCTTTGAATGTTTTCAGCAGATGTTCCATGGCTCTCAATAATATGAACGTATTTTCATATATAACTCGTTGAGTTGTCAAGAAGTTGACTTCGGGAAGAGAATTATATATGATAATTTCTTCATATTTGAGAGCGCCATGAAGAAACGCGTGCTTTTTCTCTGCACGGCCAACAGCGCCCGGTCCCAGATGGCCGAGGTCCAAAGGGTGTCCACATACCGTTGAAACCTGTCCCGCGAGAAAAGGTGCCGTGGTATTCGTCGGTCGCCGAGGACGCACGGTTACTTTGATGAAAGACATCGGCTGAAAAGGAGAATTTCGATGAAAAAAGGGGACGTCAAGAAGACCGTCAGGAAAAGGTATGCCGAGGCGGCGAAAAGCGGCACATCGTGCTGTGCCCCGTCGCCGTGCGGGTGCGGCCCGACGGAGCGGACGATCAGTCAGGCGATCGGCTACGCCAAGGAGGATTTGGACAAGGTTCCCGAAAGAAGCAACCTCGGCCTCGGCTGCGGCAATCCAACGGCGTTGGCCGGGTTGAAGAAGGGCGAAACCGTCCTCGACTTGGGCGCGGGCGGCGGCCTCGATTGTTTTCTCGCGGCCAGAAAGGTCGGTCCTTCGGGACAGGTCATCGGCGTCGACATGACGCCCGAGATGATCGACCGGGCCCGGGAAAACGCCCGCAAGAACGGCTACGCCAACGTCGAGTTCAGGCTGGGCGAGATCGAAAACCTCCCGGCCGCCGACGGCTCCGTCGACGCTATCATCTCCAACTGCGTCATCAACCTCTCGCCTGAGAAGGGCCGCGTGTTCCGGGAAGCCTTCCGGGTGCTCAAGCCGGGCGGCCGGATGCTCGTCTCCGACCTCGTCCTGAACAAGCCGCTTCCCAAGGCGATCCGCGAGTCCGCGGCGGTCTATACGGCGTGCGTTGCCGGGGCGCTGCTCAAGGAGGATTATCTTCGGGAGGTCAAGTCGGCGGGATTCAAGGATGTCGAAGTGGTGGGAGAGAAGTCATACCCGGCCGATTTCATGATCGAGGACGCAGAGACTTTAAAGACCGCGCGGCGATTGAAAATCTCCCGCGGGGAGCTGAAGGACGCCCTCGGCTCGGTCATCAGCCTCAACGTCAAGGCCGTCAAGGCTAAATAGCGCCGCGCAGCCTGTGGCGCCGGCGGGGGGGGGGAGCGCCCTTCAGAACGCTTCCGGGTGAAGGATGCGGGCCAGTTCGGCAAAGGCGTCGTAAAGCCGCGGCCCGAACCGGCTGGAGATGTTCTCGTCGAGGAAATAAATCCGGTCGGTCCGGACGGCGGCGACGGTCTCGAATCCCGCCTGGTTTTTGAACCAATCTCTCGCTTTGGCAAACGCCTCGCGCGTCGTCGTCAGAATGACGATGACCTCCGGGTTGTCCTTGATGAACTGTTCGCGGCTGTAGTCCAGCCAGGCTTTGGCGGCGTGGGCGGCGATATTGACGGCCTTCGCCCTCTCCGTCAAGGCGTTTAGATAGCTCGGGCCGCCGCACGTGGCCAGGTTCATGCCGCTCAGGTTGATGAAAACCCTCGGCCGGCTCGTGATCGAGGACAAAGCGGCCGCAACCTGCCGGTAGCGCATTTCCAAGGACTGGATCAAGATCCGGGCTTCTTCCTCTCGCCGGGTGATCCGGCCGATCTTATCGATCGTCCTCGGGACGGATTCCAGGTCGCTGCCGATGTCCAGGACGAACACGTTCAGGCGCAGGGCTTGGAGCTTCTGGATGACGTCCCAGGGATTGCCGCGGAAGGCGATGACGAGGTCGGGCCGGAGGGCTCCGATGCGCTCGACGTTGGGGTCGGTCAGGCCGCCCACCTTATCCTTCTTGAGGGCGGCGGGGGGATAATCGCAGTATCTCGTCACGCCGACGACCCGGTCGCCCAGGCCGAGGGCGAAGAGGATCTCGGTGATGTTGGGAGCGAGGGAAACGATACGGCGCGGCGGTTCGGACAGCCGGAAGACCTGCCCTGCGTCGTCGCGGACGGTCAGCTGCTGAGCGGAGCCGGTCGCGGGGGCGAGCGCCAGGATCAGCCCTAAAACCGCGGCCATCCTGAAGGCGTTAACGCCCATTTCAGTAATGCTATTGGATGAGGAGGGTTTTCGGGTCGAGTTTGATCGGCAATACGCCGGGAGCCGGATGCTCGTGGTCCTTGACGACCTTGATCTCGACGTAGCCGCCCTTGGCGTGGAGGGTGATGAGGACGTCGATCGCGGCGCACAGGGGATTCAGGACGACCGGGACGCCGCTTCCTTCCTCATAAAGAGGCGCCCCGTTGTCCTTGAGCGAGGCGCTGAACCAGACTTCCAGGCCGAGCTTGGCGGCGAACGCCTTGAATTTTTCGAGGTCCTCGCAGGCGGAGCGGGTGAAATCGTAGCCGTCGACGATGATCGACTCGGCGGCGAACTTGCCGAACGTGATCATGGCTTCGACGCTCTTGAGGACCTGCTCCGTCCGCGATCCTTCCTGCTTGAAGTTCATGATGACGCGGTTCTTGATGATGTCGTCGTGGACGTCCACGGCGTCGCTCAATTTCCGGTTCTTGGCGATCTCCTTGAAGATGTCCTCGTACCAGGTGATAATGTAGTCCACCCGGCTCGAATACGAGACGTGGATGATGGGTTTGCCTTGGAGCAGCTTGTCCGTGGCGATGTGGACGAGGCAGGCCGTCTTGCCGACGCCCTTGGGCGAGGCGAGGACGCCGATGTTGCCCCGGCCCAGCCCGCCGTGGATGGATTTTTCGAGGACCCGCAGCGGGCTCCGCTTGATGAGCTCGTCTTTGACCATCTCCGGACTCTCCTTCTTTATTTCGTCCCTTCGCGCTGCTGTTCCTGGTGGCGGGCGATGAGCTCCTCCGCGATCGCGGCGGGCACCCGGCCGTATTTCAGGAACTCCATGGTGAACTCCGCCTTGCCCTGAGTCAGAGAGCGGAGGACCATCGAATAGCCGAACATCTCGCTCAGCGGGACCTCGGCATCGACGCGGGAGAAGCTGCCGTCCTCGACGGAGCTGACGATGATCCCGCGGCGCTGGTTGATCGTGGCGAAGATGTTGCCGGCGAACTCGGATGGGCCTTCGACCGAAACCTTCATGACCGGCTCGAGGATCTGGGGTTTGGCCTTGCGGTAGACCTGGCGGAACGCGCCGACGGCCGCCGCCTGGAAGGCGTGGTCGGAGGAGTCGACCTCGTGGTAGGCCCCGTCGGTCAGTGTGACCCGGACGCCGGTGATGGGAAAGCCGATCAGGTCGCCTTTTTTCACGGCCGCCTGGAATCCCTTGTCGCAGGCGGGGATGAACTCGCGCGGGATCCGGCCACCCCGGATCTCGTTGACGAACTCGTAGACGCTTTCGGCCGTCGGCTCGATCGTCCCGATAACCCGGCCGAACTGGCCGGCGCCGCCGGTCTGCTTTTTGTGGGTGTAGTCGAACTCCACGCGCTGGCTGATCGCTTCGCGGTAGGCGACCTGCGGCTTGCCGGTTTCGACCTCGGCGTCGTATTCGCGCTTCATCCGCTCGACATAGACGTCGAGATGAAGCTCGCCCATGCCCTGGATGATGGTCTCGTGGGACTCGGGGTCGACGTGCGTCCGGAACGTCGGGTCTTCCTTGGTGAAGCGGTTGAGGGCCTTGGCCATCCGGTCGAGGGCTTTCTTGTCCGTGGGCTTGATGGCCAGCGAGACGACGGGCTCCGGGACGTAGATCGACGTCATCGCCACGTTGAGGCCGGGGGAAGCGAAGGTATCGCCCGAGGCGCATTCGATGCCGAAGAGGGCGACGATGTCGCCGGAGCCGGCGAAGGCGATGTCCTCCATGCTTTCGGCGTGCATCCGGACAAGACGCCCGATCTTGACCCTCTGCCGCGTCCGCGTGTTCACGATCTCGTCGCCTTTTTTAAGGCTGCCCTGGTAGATGCGTATATAGGTCAGCTGGCCGTAGGGGCCGTCCTCGAGCTTGAAGGCGAGGGCTACGGCCGGCGCGTCGTCGTCGGCTTTGAGGAGGACTTCCTGGCCGCCGTCGTCCAGGCTCCGGGCGACGTTCTTGACGTCGGCGGGATTGGGCAGATAGCGGACGACTCCGTCGAGCAGGGGCTGGACGCCCTTGTTTTTATAAGCCGAGCCGAGGAAGACGGGCGTCAGCTTTCGGGCGATCGTACCGGCCCGGACGGCGCCGTGGATCAGGTCCTCGGAGACACGGTCGCTCAGGATAGCTTCGGTCAACTCGTCGGAGAAGAGCGAGACCGCGTCGAGCATCTCTTCGCGGCGGGTTCGGGCCTCGTCCCGCAGCTCGGCCGGGATCTCCGCGATGCGCACGATCTCGCCGTCGCGGCCCTCGAAATAGAGGGCCTTGAGCGAGACGAGGTCGACGACGCCGGCGAGCTTGTCCTCGAGGCCGATGGGGATCTGCATCAGGACCGCGTTGTGGCGGAGCTTTTCCTCGAGCTGGTCGCGGACCTTGGTGGGGTTGGCCCCGACCCGGTCGCATTTGTTGATGAAGGCGATGCGGGGGACGTCATAGCGCCTGAGTTGGCGGTCGACGGTGATCGTCTGCGACTGCACGCCGCCGACCGAACAGAGGACGAGGACGGCTCCGTCGAGCACCCGCAGAGAACGTTCGACTTCGATCGTGAAATCGACGTGGCCGGGCGTGTCGATGATGTTGATCGAGTGGCCCGCCCATTCGACGTACGTCGCGGCCGAGGTGATGGTGATGCCGCGCTCGCGCTCGAGGTCCATGTGGTCCATGGTCGCGCCCACGCCGTCCTTGCCCTTGACCTCGTGGATCCGGTGGATCTTCTTGCAATAAAAGAGGATCCGTTCGGCCAGCGTGGTCTTGCCCGAGTCGATATGGGCGCTGATGCCGATATTGCGCATGCGTTCGATGTCTGTGCTCATGAAAGTCGATACCTATGCGTTGTCACTCAAATCAGCCTGGGCTTTGGACCGTGCGGGGGATGATCAAGCGGTGATTCCGGCGCTTTATGTCCGACAGGCGAGTCCGTATTATATGAAAAGAGGGGCCGAAAATCAAGGCGCGATGCCGCGCTCGGAAGCAGACACATACCGGGTATGTGTCTGCGATCTTATGAGGCCGCCGAAAGGCCCGCGACGTGGCCCGAGGCCCAGGCCCAGGCGAGATTATAGCCGCCCCGCTTGCCCTGGACGTCGAGGATCTCGCCGGCGAAAAAGAGCTCCTCTTGGAGCTTCGATTCGAGGGAGCCGGGATCCACCTCTCTGGCATCCACGCCGCCGCTCGTGAACTCGGCTTCGTTCCAGCCGCGCGTCCCCTGGATCGTAAAGCGTTTGTCCTTGAGGATGTCGGCCAAAACTGAGGCCTTGTTATTGGGTTCCTGTTCCCCCCTGGGCAGGAGACGGGGCGCCAGCGGGGCGAACTTTTCGGGAAGTATGCCGGAGACGAGGTCCGTGTCCGCCCATTTCGACTTGATCCGCCGCGCGAATTCGACGGCCAGGGCGTCCCGCGAGAGAAACGGCACGAGGTCCAGGCTGAGGCCGGCCTTCTTCTTGGGCTCGCGATGAAGGGCGATGGAAAGGCTTTCGCTGACGTCGAGGACGGCCGTCCCCGAAAGCCCGTATTGGGTGAAGAGGACCTCGCCTTCGGCGCTTTCAGCGGCATTCCCATCGATTAGCGCGGCGGCCTTCGAGCGGATTTTTTGACCCTGAAGGGCGTGGCACATCGGGTCGGCGGCGAGGAGCGGAACCGCGCTCGGAACGGGCACGATGATGTGGTGGCCCAGGCTCCGCGCTAGGTCGTAGCCGCTGCCGTTCGAGCCCAGGGCGGGATAAGCTTTCCCGCCAGCCGTGAGGATGAGGCGGCGGGCTTCGACGGCCCGGCCCGGTCCGGCTTCGACCGTAAAGCCGGAGCGGGAGCGCTTGACCGAGGCCGCGTCGAACGACAATTCGACGGCGATGCGCAGCCGCTTGACCTCGATCTCCAGGACTCTGAGGACCGAGGAGGCCTGGTTTGTCGCCGGGAAGACGCGGCCCTCTTCGGAGACCATTTCCAGGCCCAGGCCGAAGAAGAACTCGCGGATGACGTTCCTGCCGAACGCGGCCAACACGGAATCGACCAGGACGGGATCGGTCGAAGTGTAATGTCTTGGCGAGAGGTCCTCATTCGTGAGGTTGCACCGGCCGCCGCCCGTGATGAGGATCTTTTTTCCCAGGCGTGGCATTCGGTCGCAGATGACGACGCTCCGGCCGGTTCGTGCGGCGGTGATCGCGGCGGCGAGCCCTGCGGCGCCACCTCCGACGACGGCGATGTCAAAGCGGCCGGGCATGCCAACAGCTTACATGGTTGGGCAGGGAAAATTCAACTCCTTGCTAGCCCAAGCCGGGAATTCTCGCGAGAGATTAATTCGAGAAATTCGCGTTTTCCCGCTTGACAATCGAGCGTCGATGTGTAATTTTAGTATGTAATTAATATACACATAATATAGGTGCCATAATGAGGGTCAATGCGATTTTGGACGACGAACTGCTGAAAAAAATCGACCAGACGGCCAAAGAAATGAAAAAAAGCCGAAGCCTGCTCATTAGGGAAGCAACCGAACGCTATATTCGAGACTACGAAGCCAAGAAGCTCGAAGAGGAACGGCAGCGTAAATTCGAAGCCGCCGCTCGCCTTCAGGACAAGTTGCGGGAAAAAGCGGGAGATTGGGACGCAGTCGGCGAGATCCGCAAGTGGCGCGAGAACGGCCGATGAACGCCTACGTGATTGACACATCAGTCGCCGTGAAGTGGTTCTGTCTGGAGGACGACACTGCCTCGGCACTCGACCTTCGCGAACGTCTCTATCGACAGGAGTGCCGGATCCTGGCGCCCGATCTGCTGCTGTATGAGCTTGCCAACGCCCTGAGGTTCAACCCTCGCCTTACGGCTGATGACGTGAAGGCCGCCGTCGGCTCCGTCGTCGACCTCGGCCTCGAGCTCATATCGGCTGACGCGGAGATGCTCGGGAAGGCTGTCGATCTTGCCTTACGTTTCGATACGACGGTCTATGACGCCTGTTTTCTGGCGTTAGCGGACCTCCGCGACCTTCCGCTTATATCGGCGGACGTCAAGCTGATCGCCCAAGCCAAAGGATTTGCGGGGCTGGTCCGCCTCGGCTCGGTGTCGTTATAAGCACCGATCATTTCGTTGACGCAGGCTTCGATGAAGCTTAAGTTGGCTCCATCGAGTCTAGGGAGGCCAGGTGAAGGTCAAGGATAGCGAGACGAGTTTCTGCCTGCCCCCAATCCCGGCCGCGGCCAAGCCATATCTCCGGGTCGGGACGTGCTCCTGGAAATACGAGTCCTGGAAAGGGCTCGTCTACGACAAGGAAAAAACTTACCGGGCGGGCGATTATCTCGCCGACTATGTCCGCCATTTCAATTCGGTCGAAGTGGACCAATGGTTCTGGAGCCTTTTTCCGGGGGGAGTCCGCTTGCCCGAGTCGCGGACGGTCAAAGAATACGCCGCGGCCGTCCCCGATGATTTCGTGTTTTCGGTCAAGGCCCCGAACTCCATCACCCTGACCCATTTCTATAAAAAAGAAGCCGGAGGCCCCGGCGGATCCGCCGGCCGGGAGAACGCGCATTTTTTAAGCCATGAGCTTCTCGATCGCTTCCTCGAGACGCTCGCGCCGCTCGGCAAAAAGCTCGGGCCGGTCATGTTCCAGTTCGAATACCTGAACAAGCAGAAGATGCCGTCCCGCGACGCCTTCTACGAGCGCTTCGGGGATTTCATCTCGGCCGCGCCCAAGGGGCCCGCTTACGCCGTCGAAATACGCAATCCGAACTACCTCGTTCCTGATTTCTTCGATTTTCTACGGCTCCACGACCTCGGCTTCGTCTATCTCGACGGCTATTACATGCCGCCGATCGAGGACGTCTTCAAGAAGAATAAGCCGCGAACCGCGCCCTTCCAAGTCGTCCGCCTTCACGGCGGCGATCGCGGCGAGATCGAAAAGGAAACGGGCGAGGTCTGGGACCGGATCGTCGCCCCCAGGCCTGCCGCCGTCGATGCCGCAGTCCAGATCACGATCGAGAATATCCGGAAGAAAATCGTCACTTATATCAACGTCAACAACCACTTCGAAGGGAGCGCGCCGCTGACGGCGGCAAGCTTCCTCGAAAAGCTCGGACGCCTCCTTTAAAACGCTCCGGGGCGCGGGACTTACTTAGCGCTCTTACCTCGGTATGTATCTGTAAAATTTGACTTTTCGGCCGCGCGCGTCTAAACTTGAGCCTGATTTTTGCCTGTCCGATGGCTTTCCCAGCGGTGCACGGCCGAGCGAGGTACGAGCGAACCATGAGCAAGGATCACGGCGAATACGCCTTTCTCGAGATCGAGAAAAAGTGGCAGAAAGTCTGGGCCGAGCGGCGGACTTTTGAGGTCAAGGAAGACCCGGCCAAGCCGAAATTCTATCTCCTCGAGATGTACCCGTATCCTTCGGGCCGCATCCACATGGGCCATGTCCGCAACTATTCGATCGGGGACGTCATCGGCCGGTTCAAGACGATGCGGGGCTTCAACGTCCTCCATCCGATCGGCTGGGACGCCCTGGGCATGCCCGCCGAAAACGCGGCCATCAAGCACGGCATCCATCCCCAGACCTGGACGCTCGACAACATCGCCCACATGAAGGCCCAGCTCCAGCGGATGGGGATCGCCTACGATTGGGCGCGCGAGGTCAACACCTGCCTGCCCGAGTATTACCGCTGGAACCAGTGGATCTTCCTCAAGCTGTTCGAACGGGGCCGGGCCTATCGCAAGAAGAGCTGGGTCAACTGGTGCCCCCAGTGCCGGACGGTCCTGGCCAACGAGCAGGCGGCCGGCGGCGAATGCTGGCGCTGCGCGTCTCCCGTCGAGCAGAAAAAGATGGACCACTGGTTCCTCAAGATCACCGACTATGCCGAGGAGCTGTTGAGCGGCCATGCTCTGCTCAAGAAATGGCCTGAGCACGTCCTGCTGATGCAGAAGAATTGGATCGGGAAGAGCCGGGGCGCCTATGTCGATTTCGCCGTTCCCGACCTCGGCCGGCCGATCCGGGTCTTTACCACGCGGATCGACACGATCTACGGCGCGACCTTCCTGGTGCTCTCGCCCGAGCATCCCGCGAGCCGCGAGCTCATCGCCGGGGAGAAGGAAGCGAAGCTCCAGGAGTGGGTCGCCCGGACGATCGCCGAATCGCGCCTGCGCCGGGACCTGGGGGACGTCGAGAAGGAGGGCATCGACACGGGCCGGACCGCGGTCAATCCCTTCACCGGCGAGCGGATCCCGATCTGGATCGCCAATTACGTCCTGATGGAATACGGGACCGGGGCGATCATGGCCGTCCCGGCCCACGACGAGCGCGACTTCGAATTCGCCAAGAAATACGGCCTGGCCATCCGGGAGGTCATCGCTCCGGAAAAGCCGGAGACGGCGCCGGACGGGGGCCTGTTCACCGATTACGGCCGGGTCAAGAATTCCGGGCCGTTCGACGGCCTGGCTTCGGAGGAGGCCATGGACAAGATGGCCGCTTACGCCAAGGAACGGGGGTTCGGCGAGGCCAGCACCACGTATCGCCTCCGCGATTGGGGCATCTCGCGGCAGCGCTATTGGGGGACGCCGATCCCGGTCATCTATTGCGACAAATGCGGCATCCAGGGCGTTCCGTACGGCGACCTGCCGGTGCGGATACCCTATAACGCCGAGTTCACGGGCGAAGCCGGCTCACCGCTGGAGAAGGTCGCGGAATTCGTTCAGACGACCTGCCCGAAGTGCGGAGGAAAAGCCCGGCGGGAAACGGATACCATGGACACGTTCGTCGATTCCTCCTGGTATTTCTTCCGCTATGCCTCGCCGTACGAGGACAAGCTGCCGTTCGCCAGAGCGGCCGCCGACTACTGGATGCCCGTCGACCTGTATATCGGCGGCGTCGAGCACGCCATCATGCATCTGATCTACGCCCGCTTTTTCACGAAGGTCCTCCGCGACCTGGGCCTGAGCGCGTTCGACGAGCCGTTCCCCCATTACCTGGCACAGGGCATGGTCACCAAGGACGGCTCGGCCATGTCCAAGTCGCGGGGCAACGTCGTCGACCCGGACGCGATGCTCCAAGCCTACGGCGCGGACGCCCTGCGGCTGTTCATCCTCTTTGCCGCCCCGCCTGAAAAGGAGTTCGCCTGGAACGAGGATGGAATCGAAGGCGCTTTCCGCTTCATCTGCCGAGTCTGGCAGACGTTCGAAGAAATCCGGGGACTGGGCGCGAAAGGCGGGGCCGCCCCCGTCGACTCGGACAGCGCCGCGCGGCTTCGCAAGAAGATGCACCAGACGATCAAGAAGGCGGGCGAGGACATCGAAAAGCGGTTCCATCTCAATACGGCGATCAGCGCGATCATGGAATTCACGAACACGCTCCGCCGGGAGAAGGACGCCCTGAAGAATTCGGCCGAAGGCCTGCGCTTGCTCCGCGAGGCGGCGGGCGATCTGGTCCTCCTGCTCGCCCCGTTCACGCCCCACGTTTCGGAGGAGATGTGGGCCAAGCTGGGCGGAGACGGCCTGGTCTATAATGCCGCCTGGCCGGAGTTCGACCCGGATTTGGCACGGGAAGAGCGGGCGACCATTGTCGTCGAAATCAACGGGAAGATACGGGACCGATTCGAAACAGAACTCGGCGTCCCTGAGGATGAGCTGAAGACGACTGCTCTTGCCCTCCAGAAGATCCAGTCGCTGATCGGCGGCAAGCCCGTCCGCAAGGTCGTCTGCATCCAGAACAAGATCGTCAACATCGTGTTATAATCGACTTCGGCCATGCTTAGCAACGGATCGACAAAGAAATCCTCCTATCGCGCAATCGCCGATCTGGATTGTCGTCGCGAGGACGGCCTGGGGCCGGACGCGGCGACCTCCAAAAAAGAATTTTATCTTGGAGATTGCCGCGCTCCCTTCGGTCGCTCGCAACGACGATCTCCCTCTCGCATTCTCGTTTCTAGTGGTGGTTTTGGAGTATGGATGCCGCTGCTCATGATTTTATTTCTATGCGGACCGCTCACGCAGTGCGGATACCGGTTGCGCGGGACGGGCAATCTCAGCGATGTCCTCCCGCCGACGGTCAAGACGATCGGAATCCCCCTCTTCGTCAACCGGACGACGCGGTTCGAGCTCGATAAGCGGCTCACTCAGGGGGTCTTCGACGAATTCGTCGCCCGCGGCAAGGTCGAGATCACGTCCGACCCGACGAAGGCCGACGCCGTCCTGACCGGAACCATCCAGGGATTCAGCGCCGTGCCGGCGGGATTTTCGAGCCAGGGTTCGGCGGACCATTACACGATCAACGTCGTGGCCAGCATCATCCTCGTCAATTCCAAGACCAAGAAAGTCATTTACGAGAATCCCTCGTACGTCTTCAACGAAGACTACGAGGTTCCCCAAGGCAAGGACTTCGAATCCGTGGAGAACGAAGCGATCAAGAAGATCGCTCCCAAGTTCGCCCGGAACCTGGTTCTGGCGATCCTCGAGGGATTCTAGGCGTGGGCGGAGGGCTCCTCGGCCGGGAGATTCGCGAAAGCGACGTCCTGCCGGCGTATTTCTTCCACGGCGAGGAGATGTTTCCGGCCGACGAGTTCATCTGCGGCCTCCAGCGCGCCCTTGCGTCTCCCGACGGGCAGGCCATCGGCCTGGAGCGGTTCGACCTGTCCCAGACGCCCTGGCGCGACATCCTGGACGTGGCCCGGACGATCGCCTTCTTTTTCTCGCCCTGGCGGCTGCTGGTCGTCGAGGCCGAGCCGAAAAGTAAGAAAGCGGCGGCCGCCGACCCGCTGGACCTCTCCCCCTCCGAACAGCAGAACCTCAAGGATTATTTCGAGTCCCCGACGCCCAAGACGGTCTTGATCGTCCGCTACGAGGGCAAAATCCGGAAGACGGCCTCCCTCTACCGGCTGTTTTCCTCCCTGCCGAAGACGGCGGTGCGCATGGAGGAGCTGAAGATCCTCAAGAACGAAGCCCTTTTTGGCTGGGTGGACGAGAAGCTGGCCGCCGTCGGCAAGCGGGCGAGCTCGAAGGCCATCGAGCGCCTGATCGAAATGACCGGTAGCAATTTGCAGCAGCTGGACAGCGAGCTGGACAAGATCGCGACCTACGTCGGCGATAAGAAGCTCATCGAGGTCTCCGACATCGACCAGCTCTCGGATTGGGTCAAGAACTATCTGGATTGGGAGCTGACGGCCAGTCTGGAGCGCTCCGACCTCGGGCAGGCGCTCATGATCCTGAACAGGCGGTTCCAGGAGGGCGACAGGCCCGAACACGTCCTCTTCAACCTGGTGGCGTTCTGCCGAGACCTGCTCGCGGCCAAGGTCTGGCTGCGCGAAAAAAAGGACCGCAAGGATATCTTCCGCGAGCTGAAACCCAACATCACGGAGAGAATGGGGCCGTTCTACTGGGCCAAGCAGAAGGAATTCTTCGGCCTGGTCGACCGGCTCTCCCAAAAAGACCTCGTCCGCCTGATCGGCCGGCTCGAACAGGTGGACCTCAAGCTCAAGACAACGGACACGCCGGCCCAGGCGCTGTTCGAGTCGTTTATCTTCGAGTACTGCCGTCCCGCGAAATAGGCCGGGCCGGTGCGGAGGGTCCGGCCGTTACTTGGCGGGCGGATTGTTGACGGATTCCACCTGACGGCTGAGCCGCGATTTAAGGCGGGATCCCTGGTTTTTGTGGATCGTGCCCTTCTTGACGGTCTTGTCTATGGACGAAAAAACCTCGGGAAGAAGTTTCTTGGCGTTGTCTTTGTCCTTGGCCTCGATGAGCTCGCGGACCTTCTTGACCTGCGTGCGGAGGCCGGACTTGTTCTTCTTGTTGACGGCCTGCCTCCGGACGCTCCGGCGCTGCTGTCGGACGGCGGAACGATGATGAGCCATGTTCTAATCTCCTGTAAAGACGCGATATAATAGAATAGATCTCCCCTAAAGTCAACGGCCGGAACGGCCGACCGTCGAACAGTTTCGGGGACATGATTCCCTGTCCCCGTTAGAAAATACGGAATGCTCGACGGGAAACGAGCTGGGAAAAGGGGGACAGGGAATCGTGTCCCCCTTGACTTGGAAACGGTTCGACGGTCAGGCGATGAGAGCCGGAAACGGAGAGATATCCATGAAAATCGTTCTCCAGCGGGTTAAACAGGCGTCGGTCGAGGTCGACGGGCGGAGCGTCGGCGCCATAGGCCGGGGGATTTGCCTCCTCGTCGGGGTCGAAAAAGGGGACACGGGCCGGGACGCGGAATTCCTGGCCCGGAAGGCCGTCGAATTGAGGATTTTCCCCGATGACGAAGGTAAAATGAACCTCTCCCTGGGCGACGCCGGCGGCGAGGTGCTGGCCGTGTCTCAATTCACCCTGGCGGCCTCGGTGAAGAAAGGCCGGCGCCCCAGCTTCGACGGAGCCGAGCTCCCGGTGCCGGCGGCCGCGCTGTTCGAGCGCTTCGTCGGCCTCATCCGGGCGGCCGGCTTCAAGGTCGAAACGGGGATCTTTCAAGCGGAGATGAACGTCCACATCCAGAACGACGGACCCGTGACGTTCATCCTCGATTCGAAAAATTAGCTGAAGCGGAAGTCGCAGATCTTGTCGAGGGCCTCGGCCGCGGCCAGCCGGACATAGGGATTGGAATCTTTCGTCAGCCGGACGAGCAGGGTCCGGGCCTCCTTGCCCCCGATCTCGCCCAGGGCCTGGGCCGCGCCCCGCTTGACCTCGACGTTGGGATCGTCGAGGACCGCCTCGATGTGCTTGACGGCCTCGGCTTTCCTGCGGGCCCCGAGGATGCGGAGGATGGCGCTCTTGACGTACCAGGGCGGCCGGGTCAGCTTCTGGTAGATCGTCAGGATGGGACAATCGTCCCGGGCGGCGAGTTCCCGCACCGCCAGGTCCCTGATTTCCTCGCTCGGATCGGCCAGGAGCTCCAGGAGGACGGCACAGACCCACGGATGCGAGAGGCGGGCTAAACTCCTCAGGAGCCGGAGCTTCTTGTCCCGGTTCTGGAGGATGTCGATCTTGCGCAGGACGGCCTTGGTGATGACGTCGATATCGTTCTCCTGGTCGCCGGAAGGCCGGAGGTCCTCCAGGAGATCCAGCGTCTGCTCGTCGATGATCCGGGCGCCGTCGCTCTGTGAACGCCTGAGGTACTTGACCACGCTCGTCAAACCATCTTGAGGATATGGCCCATCTTTTCCTTTTTGGTCTTCAAGTACTTGCGGTTGATCGTGTTGGGAGGGATCTCGATCGGGACCCGCTCGACGATCTCCAGGCCGTAGCCCGTCAGGCCGAAGAATTTGCGCGGATTGTTGGTCAGCAGGCGCAGCTTTTTGACGCCCAGCGAAACGAGGACCTGGGCGCCGATGCCGTAGTCCCGCTGGTCGGGCTTGAATCCCAATTGTCGGTTGGCTTCGACGGTATCCAAGCCCTGATCCTGGAAGGCATAGGCTTTGATCTTGTTGGTCAATCCGATGCCGCGGCCTTCGTGGTTCAGGATGTAGAGGATGACTCCGCGGCCTTCCTTCTCGATCATCTCCATGGCCGTGTGGAGCTGGTCGCCGCAGTCGCAGCGGCAGGAGCCGAACGTATCGCCGGTCATGCACTGGGAATGGGCCCGGACGAGCATCGGCTCGTCGGGCTTGATCTCGCCTTTAACGAGGGCGACGTGATTTTCGCCGGTGATGAGGTCCTCGAAGACCACGATCCGGAAGTCGCCGTATTGGGTCGGGAGCTCGGCCTCCTCGACCTTCTTGACAAGGCACTCGTGCCTCATCCGGTAGGTGATCAGGTCGGCGATGGTCAGGATGGGGATGCCGTGCTCCCCGCTGATCCGCTCGAGCTCCGGCAGGCGGGCCATCGTCCCGTCCTCGTTCATGATCTCGCAGATGACGCCTGCCGGCGCCAGCCCGGCCAGGCGGGCCAGGTCGACGGCGGCTTCCGTCTGCCCCGCCCGGGCGAGGACCCCGCCCTCCTTGGCCTGGAGGGGAAGGATATGCCCGGGCCGGGCCAGGTCTGCCGGCTTCGTCTCGGGGTCGACAGCGACGAGGGCCGTCCGCGCCCTGTCGTGGGCGGAGATCCCCGTCGTGACGCCGTCCTTGGCGTCGATGGTCACGGTAAACGCGGTCTGGAACCGGGCGGTGTTGTCGTGGACCATGAGCGGGAGGTGCAGCTCTTCGAGGCGTTTCTTGGTCAAGGGCAGGCAGATGAGGCCCCGGCCGACCTTGGACATGAAGTTGATGATGTCGGACGTCGTTTTTTCGGCGGCGACCATCAGGTCGCCTTCGTTCTCCCGGTCCTCGTCATCGACGATGATGATGAGCTTCCCGGCCCGGACCGCCTGGAGGGCGTCTTCCACGGCCGCCGTCCTGCCCTTGTTCTCCATGCCCGTCAATCCTCTAATCCTATTTTATTGTTTGAGTTACTACGGGGAGCAGCAAATATTTTACTTATTCCTTTCTGCTCCCCGAGTACTGGCCGGGCGACGAAGAAAAATGGCGTCAATCATTTTTCGCCCGGCATTGTATCCAATTATACACGTATTTGCCGACCAAGTCACACTCGACGTTGACCTCGTCGCCGCTCCTCAGAGCGCGAAGGTTGGATTTCTCCAGGGTGACGGGGATGAGTTCGACCTCGAAGTCCGTCCGGCGGAGCGCCGCGACCGTCAGGCTGACGCCGTTCACGGCGACCGACCCTTTCGGGACGAAATACGGGCGGAACGCGCGGGGCAGGGAGAAGACGAGCCGTTTCCCGGGCGTCCGGGGCGTCGAGCGGAGAAGGCGGGCCTTGAAATCCACGTGTCCGGAAACGAGATGCCCGCTGAGCGGCGCCGCCAGCGTCAGCGGGAGCTCCAGGTTGAGCTCCTGGCCGGGGTGGAGCGAGCCGAGATTCGTCCGCTCCAGAGTTTCTTGCGAAAGATTGAAGACGAGAGAGCCGGACTCGACGCGGACGAGACTCAGGCAGACGCCGTTGACGGCGAGGCTGTCGCCGACGGCGAGGCGGCCTTCGAGGGCCGGGGCTTCGAGCGCCATTTCCTTTTTCCCCTGACGATAGCCGCGGAACGAACCCAGCGAGGCGATGATTCCTGTAAACATCACAAATATCCTTCCAGGACCGTATCTTCTCCCAACCGGAACACGGAAACGGCATTCAAGGAAAGCGCGTCCGCGAGCGCAGAAGCCCCCCGGCCCCCGAAGACCGATACGGCCTTTGTCCCGCCGATCAAGCGCGGGGATATGGTCACGAAGACCTTGTCGGCCGCCTGCCGCTCGAGAAAGGAGGTGATCGTCGCTCCTCCGCCTTCGACCAGGACGCTTGCAATCTCACGCCGGCCGAGCTCGTCCAGAACGCGGTCGAGAGCCAGGTCGGGTCCGCGGCCCGGCAGAAGGACGAGCTCGGCTCCTTTGTCGGCCAGTGCTTTTGCTCTGGCGGCAGAAGCGCCTTTATGGGCGAAGACGATGACCCGGCCCCGGTCGAGCGTCGAAAAGAGGCGCGCCCGGAGAGGAGTCTCGAGCTCTCCGTCGAGGACGACGCGGGTGATCTTTTTCCCCGGCCAATTCGGATGGCGGACGGTCAGGAGCGGATCATCTCGAAGGACGGTGTTGAGGCCGACCAGCAGGGCGTCGTACTCACCCCGGAGGCTGTGAATGTATAAGCGCGTCGCCGGCGAAGAGATCCATCGGGAGTCGAATGTCCGCGTGGCCATCCTGCCGTCGAGCGTCAGGGCCGCTTTCAGGGTGACGAAGGGGAGCCTGCGGGTGATGTATTTGACATAGAACTCGTTCAAGCGGCGGTTGCGCTCGGCCAGGATGCCGACCGAGACGGCGAGGCCGGCCGCTCTCATCCGCCGAATGCCCTTGCGGAAGACGAGCGGATTGGGGTCGAGGGCCGAGACGACGACCCGTTTCAAGCCGGCGGAGCAGACGGCATCCGCGCATGGAGGCGTGCGGCCCCAGTGGACGCAGGGTTCGAGGGTGACGTAAAGCGTCGCGCCCGCGGCGTCCTTTCCGGCGCGCTTTAAAGCCACGACCTCGGCGTGCGGCCGGCCCGCGCCTTCGTGGTAGCCGTGGCCGACGATACGCCCGTTCTTGACTACGAGCGCGCCGACGTAGGGATTAGGGCTGGCCTGCCCCAGGGCCTTTTCGGCGAGGCCGTAGGCCATCTGCATGAAAGCGGCGTCTTGGAGTTCGGTCATGTGAACAGCGCGTCCACGAACTGGGCGGGGGCAAATTCCACGATGTCTTCCGCGCCTTCCCCGACGCCGGCGAACTTGATCGGGAGGGCGAGCTCGTCGGCGATGCCGACGACCGAGCCTCCCTTGGCCGTGCCGTCGAGCTTGGTCAGGAAGATGCCGGTGATCCCGGAAAACTTCAGAAACTCGCGCGCCTGGATCAGGGCGTTTTGGCCGATGCTGGCGTCCAAAACGAGGAGGATCTCCTGCGGGGCGCCTTCGATCTCCCGGCCGATGATCCGTTTGACCTTTTCCAGCTCATGCATCAGGTTGGTGTTCGTGTGGATCCGGCCGGCGGTGTCCACGAGCATGTAATCCAAGCCGTGCGACTTGAAATGGCGCACGGCGTCGAAGACGACGGCCGCCGGGTCGGCTCCATACGCACCCTTGATCACGGGGATGTCCAGCCGCTTGCCCCAGACCGCGAGCTGCTCCTGGGCCGCGGCCCGAAAGGTGTCGGCGGCGACGAGAAGGCATTTCTTTTTGTCGTTCGCGAAACGGAGGGCGAGCTTCGCCAGGGAGGTCGTCTTGCCCCCTCCGTTCACGCCGACCATCATCAGAACGGCGGGTGGGGCGCCGAGGTTGAGCCGGCCGGGGTATTTCGAGAGGATTCCGACGAGCTCGCTCTTCAGGGCGGCCTCGACGGCCTCGAAGGAGTCTGATTTCTTCGTTTTTTGCTGGATGCCGGCGATGATCTTTTCCGTCGTTGAGACGCCGACATCGGCCAGGATGAGCGCTTCGGTCAATTCATCGAGGATGTCCTCGCGGTTCCGGCCGCTCTTGAAGATGCCTTCGAGCTTCTGTTTGAAGGATTGCCGGGTCCGGGCCAATCTGTCGCGCAAACTTCCTATCACAATGAAAAGATTATAGTTTCGCCCCTTTGCCCTGTCAACCTGCAGAGGATTCGCTCGAAGCGGGTGAACGCTCTTCTCGGCGAAGAAGCCTTTGTTCGACGCGGCGACAGGGTGGCCCACGGCTCACTGGGGCACCAGTCCCGTCGGTGCCCCCCTAGGCTTCGCCCTTGCTATCGCGGAGGACAGAGCAAAGCTCGCCTAGGGGACCCCCCACCGCTATGTTCGCCTTAGGGCCAACCCTGCCGTCGCGTCTTTTAATTTTTGTCGTTCAGGGCGTTCACCCGCTTCTTCGCTCGCCGGAAAAAAGGGAATTGGCCCGCGTCTTCGATGCCGGGGCGAAGGGGGAGATGGCGAGATTCCCTTATGGTCGCTGCGCCTTCTCCCTCTCGCTCAAGCTAATTAAAATCTGATTGAGGTTTTTCGTAGCTGGGGCGTAGGATCTCCGGGGAAGCGAACCCCCTCCCCGAGCCCTCTTCGGGTGACTAACGGGGACAATTGTGTTAAATTTACGAACGCCATGGACGGAGCGATCTGGAAGATGAAGCCTGTCGACGAACAGGCGGCGGAGCGCCTGGCGGCCGAGCTGGAGATCCCTCCGCCCATCGCCAGGATCCTCGTCAACCGCAGGATGGCCGACGCCGAAAGCGCCCGGAAGTTCCTCCACGGATCGGTCGATGACCTCCACGACCCGTTCCTCCTGTCGGGAATGGAGAAGGCTGTAGAACGAATTTTACAAGCGGTCGGCCGGGGCGAAAAGATCCTGATCTTCGGCGATTACGACGTCGACGGCGTCCTCTCCGTGGTGATGCTCATCGAAGCCCTCGGCTGGATCAAAGCTCAGGTCGATTATTTCATCCCTGAACGTCTTAGAGACGGCTACGGGATCAAGGACGAGCATATCAGGATCGCCGAGGAGCGCGGGGCGAAGCTCGTCATCAGCGTGGACTGCGGTATCAAATCCAACGGCTTCGTCAAGGCCGCCCGGGAGCGCGGGATCGACGTCATCGTCACCGACCACCACCTTCCCGGCGACGAGCTCCCTCCGGCCCTGGCCGTGCTCGACCCCGTCCTGGAGAGCGCGGGCTACCCCGACCGGAGCCTGGCCGGTGTCGGTGTCGCCTTCAAATTGGTGCAGGCGCTGTTCGCAAGAGCGAAGCTGAGCCCCGAACAGATCGCGAGCAAACAGGCCCGGCTTCTCAGCTATATGAAGCTTGTCTCCATCGGGACCGTTTCCGACGTGGCCAAGCTTAGGGGGGAAAACCGGATCTTCGTCAAGCAGGGACTGAAGGGCCTCGAAAATGTCACCAACGAAGGCTTGAAAAGCTTGATCGCCGTGGCCGGCCTGTCCGGCAAAAAAATCACCGAAGGCGATATCGGATTCAGGATTGGCCCCCGCATCAACGCCGCCGGCCGCATGAAAAACGCCGATATCGCGGTTAAGCTTTTCTTTTCCGGGTCGGACGAAGCCGCCCTTCACGCGGCGCTCCTGGATCAATTGAACGCGGAGCGGCAGGCGAGCGAGGAACGGATCTATAGGCAGGCCTACGAGCGGATCGCGAAGGGCGCGCTGGTCGAAAGGCACAAAATCCTGATCTTGGGATGTCCGACGTGGCATCGGGGCATCATCGGCATCGTCGCCTCCAAGCTCAAGGACGCTTTCGGCCGGCCCGTCATCCTCTTCTCCTTCGCCGACGGCACGGCGTACGGGTCGGGGCGGAGCATTTCGGAGTTTTCCCTGATCAATTGCCTCCACGAATGCCGGAGCTTGTTCTTGACCTACGGCGGCCACGAGCTGGCCGCCGGCTGCACCCTTCGATTGGACGACCTGCCGGCCTTCAAGCAGGCGGCCAACGCCGTAGCCGAGGCCCGGATCACGGACGAACACCTCCGGCGCAAGGTCGAGATCGACGCGAAGCTGGATTTCGCCGAGATCGACGCCTCTTTCCGCAAGAGCCTCGGCCTTCTCGCGCCATTCGGCGTCGGAAACCCGCGGCCCATATTTATTTCGGAGGACGTGGAAGTCGTTGAGGCGCCGCGGCTCTTGAAAAACGGCAGGCACGTGAAATTCCGTCTCAGCCAAAGCGGCCGGACGCTCGACGCCGTCGGTTGGGACAGAGGCTCCTGGGCCGAAAGTGTACGCCGCGGAGACCGCGTCAGCGTCGCCTACGGGCTCCAAACCTCCACCTATCTCGGCCGGGCCGAATGGACCCTGAATCTCGCCGGGATGAGAAAATGAGCGCGCCGGAACGGAAGGGGCGGTTCCAATGGAGGACGGCCCGCCTGATCCGCCCCGTCCTGGCCGTCCTCCTGGCGGCCGTCGTCCTCGTCATCGGGATCTATATCGTCCGGCGCATCGGGCAGACGCCCCCTCCTCCTCCGGAGAAAAAAGACATCGTCGAAAAGAAGGTCGACCGGAAGGAAAACGTTAGGGTATCCCAGACCCATCGAGAGAAAGGCCTGATCGAGGCCAGCGGCGCCCTCAATTCTCCGCTGGACGAAAAGACCTATCGCCTCGCGGGCGGCGTCGAGATCACGGATCACGGCCGCAAGGGCGGCCGGGAGATCAAAATGAACGGCGACGTCCTAACGTACGACAAGGACATGACCCATTTCGTCCTCCAGGGCAACGTCCGGATCCGGTACCGGGACGTGGTCCTGAACGGCCCGGATTTCGAATACGACCGGACGGGCGACGTCATCAAAACTTCGAGCGGCGCCGAGATCGCGACTTCGAAATTCAGCGGAACGGCTCAAAAGCTCATGTTTTTCGTCAAGGACGAAGAGCTCATCCTCGAGGAAAACCTGCGTTTCTCCCTCAAGCTCGCCCTTCCCTCGCCCGACCCTCTCGTCATCAGCGGCCAACGTCTGAGCTATGGCTTTCTTCGCCGCCGGGGCGACTTCGAAGCGGCCAAGCCCGACGGGCGGATCGAATTCGCCCACGGGAAGAGCCGAGGCGCGGCCGATCATGTGTATATGGAACAATGGGAGGCCGTCGACGACCTGAGAATCCTGCTCTTCACCGGAAAGGCCAGGATCGAGGTCGAGGAAGAAAGGGCGGATGCCGCCAAGACCAAGGCGGCAGGCCCGGCCGACGCGGCCGGCCCGCCCGGGGCGCAGGAGGCTTCGATCGACCGCGAATTCAAGCTGGACCAGAGCGTCCGCCAGGTCATCGAGTCCGACGAGATCAAGCTTCAGTCGTTCTTGAACCTTCCGAATCTCCGGCTCATCGAATGCCGCGGCCGGTCGATGGTCCGATTCCTCTTCGAGTCGGGCGAGGCGACTCAATTCCGCGGCGGGGACCTCGACATGAACTTCAACCGGACAGGAGGCCTCCGGGAGATCAAGGCCTTTCCCCAAGCCTCCGTGTCGAGTCTGGACAAGGCCGGCGAGGCGGGCTCCGTCATTGAAGGCGCCTCGATTTCTCTCGATGCGGAGAAAAAAATCGTGCGCGTCGCCTCCGACCCCGGCCGAAAAGCCAGGATCGTCTCCGGCCGGAGCGACGTGTCGGGCAACGACCTGGCGATCCAGGTCGAGGCAAATGATTTCGAAATGAAGGGCGACGCCCGGTTGAGCTTCCGGCCTTCGCCGAAAGAGGCGGCGGACACGGGCTTTTTCTCCACGGCGAGTCCGGTCTTCGCCAACGCCGGGGGCGTGAGATATATGAGCCGGCTCAAGCGTTTCTTATTATGGGATCAGGTCAGGACCTGGCAGGCTCAGCGGGTCCTGACGGCCCAAGAGATCGCTTTGACGGAGGACATGACCGAGATGGCCTGCCGGGGCGGCGTGCGATCCGTATTCCCCCACAAGGCCAAAGAAGGAGAGCCGGAGAGGCGCGTGGAGCTTGCGGCCGACGCGATGAGATATGACAGCGCGGCCCGCCAATTGATCTACGAGGGGACGTGCGTCCTCCGCTCGGGGGCCGCGGTCCTCCAGTGCGGACTCATCAAGGTCGACCCCGGCGAGGCGGGAGGCGAAATCCGTTTCCTGCACGCCACGAAGGGCGCATCCAAAGCCGTGTCCATCGTCATGAACCTCCGGGAGGGGACCGGCGAGCTCGCCGAATACGACGTCCAGAAGGACACGATCACGCTCACGGGACGGCCCGAGCTCAAGGAAAAGGACAAGGGTACGGTCAAGGGAGACAAATTGACTTTCCACCTTACGGATGCTACAATCCGCGTCGAATCACGGGATCAAGAACGGCCGGCGCCCGTCATCAAGTCGTAACCGATGAGATCCTGTTTGAAAGCCGCCCACCTGGCGAAAAGCTACCACGGAAAAAGAGTCGTGGACGACGTCTCGGTGGAAATCCGGCAGGGCGAGATCGTCGGGCTCCTCGGCCCGAACGGGGCCGGAAAAACGACGACGTTTTCCCTCATCCTCGGCCTCATCCCCCGGGAAGCGGGCCGGGTATTCCTGGACGACGAGGATATCACGGACGCCCCCATGTATCTCCGGGCCCAGAAAGGCATCTGCCTTCTTCCTCAGGAAGCCTCGGCCTTCCGGAAGCTGACCGTGGAGGACAACCTGCGGGCCATCGTCGAAACGCTTCCCGAGACAATCGGCCGGCAGAATCCGGACGTAGACCGGACGCTCGAGGAATTCGGCTTGGCCCGGCTCAGCCGGGCCAAAGCCTACACGCTCTCGGGCGGGGAGAGGCGGCGCCTCGAGATCGCCCGGGCCCTGATCTCGGGCCCCGAGTTCATGCTGTTGGACGAGCCGTTCACCGGCATCGACCCCATCGCCATCCAGGAGCTGCAGCGGATCATTCAATCCTTGAAGGAGAGGGGGCTGGGCGTCCTGATCACGGATCACAGCGTCCGGGAGACCTTGAAGATCGTGGACCGGGCTTATATCATTGACAAAGGACGGATCCTCAGAGAGGGAACGCCGGCCGAAATCGTCGATTCGGAGGACGTCCGCCGGCAGTATTTGGGCGAGGATTTCCGGCTGTGAACCGAGGGTGTGACCGATGATCATGAAACAAAGGCTCGACCAGCGGCAGGTCCAGAAACTGATCCTGGCCCCGGCCCTCCAGCAGGCCATCAAGCTGCTGCCCCTCACCACTCTGGAGCTGATCGAGGTCATCGACGAAGAGCTCTCCGAGAATCCCCTGCTCGAGCTCGAAGAGGAGACGGACGAAAAGGCCGGGGAAGGCGAAGCGGAAGCCGCCGGCGCCGAAAGCGAGGCGGCCGCCGAGCCGGCCGAAAGCGCCGAAGCGGAGCCCGAAGAAGAGCCGGCAGCGGCGGCCGAGCCCGATCTCGAACGACCGGGCGGGGAGGAGACGGCCGAACCTGCGGGAGACAGCGGCGAGGATTTCGAATTCGAATCCTACTTCCAGGAATATATCGACGACGGCTTCCGGCCGCTTCCCCAGGACCGCAAAGAGGTCCCGTCCATCGAGAACACCTTGTCAAAGAGCTCGTCCCTCTGGGATCATCTGAACTGGCAGGCCAACCTGACCTTTTTCGACCCGGCCGAACGCGAGATCGCCGAACGGATCATCGGCAACATCAACGAGGACGGATACTTGACCTCGTCGCTCGAAGAGCTGGCCCAGGCGACCGGCGCCTCGATCGAAGCGATCGAAAAAGTCCGGGAGAAGGTCAAGGTCTTCGACCCGGTCGGCGTGGGCAGCCTGGGCCTCAAGGAATGCCTGTTGACCCAGATGGACCACCTCCAGATCAAGGACGAGGTGGCGCGGGCGATCATCATGGAGCATTTGCCCCTCCTCGAGCGGTCGGATTACGCCCAGCTGTCCAAAGTGCTCGGCGTCGTTCCGGCCTCGATCAAATACCACATCGAGATCATCAAGCGGCTCGACCCCGCCCCCGGCCGGAAATACAGCGAGGACAAGCCCTCCTACGTCGTTCCGGACATCGTCGTCACGAAGGAAGGCGACGAGTTGAAGATCTCGCTCAACGACGAAGGATTGCCGCGCCTCCGGATCAACGCCTATTACCGGACCCTCCTGGCCAAGGCCTTCAAGGAAAATCCGGAGGCCTACCGTTTCCTCAAGGACAAGATGAAGAAGGCGCTCTGGTTCCTCCGCAGCCTGGACCAGCGGGACCAGACGATCTATAAGGTGGCCCGGTATATCGTCGACAAGCAGAGGGATTTCATCGAGAAGGGGATGGACTTCATCAAGCCCCTGACCTTGATGGAGATCGCCCAGGAGATCGGCGTCCACGAATCGACGGTGGGGCGGGTCGTGGCCAACAAGTACATCATCACCCCGCGCGGCGTGTTCTCCTTGAAGTATTTTTTTCACAAGGCGCTCCACGGCGATTTCGGGGAGGACGTCTCGTCGCTCCGG
>Ga0172371_10000856_pt1 | contig 48096 bp, 44 predicted proteins | sample Lak12m_FD_114543 | JGI IMG/M metagenome (GOLD analysis project Ga0172371, IMG submission 114543) | Freshwater microbial communities from Kabuno Bay, South-Kivu, Congo - kab_022012_12m | ecosystem: Environmental > Aquatic > Freshwater > Lake | place: Democratic Republic of the Congo: South-Kivu... | reverse complement strand
TTTTTGTCGCTTTTCTCGCTAATATGATACGTTTTTTCTCATCCCATTCAAAACTCATGCTACTATTGTAATTATAAATTGTAGTTACGTCAACTGATTAATGAAACCCAAATTCAAACTTACATTATTCTGTTTCATTTCAGAGCACAATAAATATTAAGTAGATTTTGGTAATGTGAGTGTGAAGGTGGTTCCTTTACCTAGTTCAGATTCAACCTCTATCTTACCTCCATTCGCTTCAACCAACATCTTTGACAACGCCAAACCTAAACCAACTCCCATTTCTTTGGTTGTAAAAAGAGGTTCGAAGATTTGGGGAAGATCATCTGGAGCAATTCCCATACCGGTATCCTTAACCAATATTTGGATGCATTCACCGGCTACACTCTCAGGACATTGAGCATCGCCTGTATAAGATAAACGTAATTCACCTCCTTCGGTCATTGCTTGATAAGCATTGGTAACCAGATTTGAAAAAACTCTTTTAATTTGAGATGGATCCAAGAAAACTAATGGCGTTTCATCAGAAATATCGTTGACAAGATTTACACATTCAGGAGCAGGATGGCTGTTAATAATATCATCTAAGATTCCAGCAATTTGTACTTGCTCACGATTAACCGATTTGATACGGTAGAAATCAAGCAGATCAGAAATGATTCTTGCAGCCTCTTTTGCACTCATCTCGATTAGTTCTAAATGCTCAATTATCTTCGAATCAAGTGTTTCTGAAACTAATTTTAAATAATAGACTGCATTGGTAATAACGCCTAGCGGGTTGCGTAATTCGTGAGCAACCCCTCCGGCTAATTGCCCTAGGCTGGCTAATCGATTCTTACGGTAAATCTGATCCTGAGCCTTCATCAGCTCATTAGTGCGTTCCTCCACCATCTCTTCCAAATGAGTTGTATATTTCTTTAACTCCAATTCAGTTTGGCTTACGCGCAGTAAAGCATTAATATAAGATATTAGCACCTCTGGCTCAATTGGAGCGGTCAGATAACCATTTGCGCCGTGATTCAATCCTTTCACTTGGGATTGGCTGTCTCGATAAGTCGCTGACAAATGCAAGATTGGGATCGAAGCTGTTTCAGGCTCAGACCTTATTTTCTGGCAAACCTCAAATCCGTTAATATCAGGGAGCTGTACATCAAGAAGAACCAAACTAGGCTTATCTTTCACCAGCATTAACGCATCGCTGCCATTAGAAGCTTCAATTACATGAAATCCTGCATTTCGAAGGATGCGGCTTGAGGCATAGAGACTAGCTTCGTCATCATCTACGTTTAAGATCGTAATTATTTGTTTATCCGTCATTGGTTTCTCCATCAAGATAGTGAATTGCGTATTATCTTGTCTTCTCCTAAATCTTTTCTTGCCCTTACTTTATGTATTGCTTCATTTAAGTACATAATAATCTCATCACGCGATATAGTTCCTTTAGAAAGGATGCTCTGTGAACCATTCAATAATTGATGTCTCTCCTCAACTTTTAATTCCTTATTGGTATAGATAATGACAGGGATCTCTTGCGTAGAAAGATCAGCATTCAAATGATCCAATACCTCAAATCCATTCATATCTGGCATAACCAGGTCTAGGAAAATAACCTGCGGATGTTCCTCTTTGGCTTTACGAATACCTTCAGCGCCATTCTCCGCTTCTATGATGGTGCAACCGGTTTCGATTAATTTTCTCTTAAGCGCGTATCGGTCGATAGGTTGATCATCGATAATCAATATTTTTTCCAAGGCTATTAGAGCAAGCAGCTTTTCAAGCAACCACTGGTGGTTTACTGGCTTTACAAAGTATTCATCGGCGCCTAACTCTAACGCCTTTTCTTGCTGATCATCGATGATCGTAGTAATCAAGACCGGTATATCACGGGTAGAATCGTCTCTTTTCATCTCAGTTAGTAAGCTCCAACCATCTTCCCCCAATAAAAGGATGTCGAGTATCACCGCCAGTGGACGGACCATCTTTAAAGCGTTGTGTGCTTCTTTCAGTGTCGAGGCTGTAATTACCTGGAAACAGGAGTCCTCTAAATGTTTCTCGAATAGAGCTAGATCGCTTGGATCATCTTCAACCACCAGCACAGGATATTTGACCTGGTCTAATATCTTTTGTGTAACTAGATTTGAAGGTTGTCGTTCTTCAATATGTATCAATGGGATCATTACCGCAAATGTTGACCCTACGCCAAGTTCACTTTCCAATGACAGGTCTCCATTAAGCGCTAAAGCTAATTTTTTCGAGAGGGCTAGCCCAAGTCCAGTTCCCTTGACTTCTTTTTGTAGATTAGAATCGATCTGATAAAACTCTTCAAAAATATGCTCTTGATCCTGAGGCGCAATCCCAATCCCAGTATCAGATACAGAAAACTCCACCACGTCATCAATCATCCTAGCAGAAACGCGAACTTCACCATGTTCCGTGAACTTAAGCGCATTAGAGATGAGATTCCTCAAGATTTGCGCCACTTTGGTTTCATCATTATAGAGTGTTGGAATATCCTTCGGCTCCTCGAAATAAAGCTTCACAGCCGGTTTAATATTCAGAGGCTTCATGATGCCTCTCAGAGAGCCAAATAATTCAGAAACCTTAAACTGGTTTGGACTAATCAGGAACTTCTTTGCCTCGACTCTGGAAAGATCTAGTAAGTCATTAATGATCTCCATAAGATCTGAAGCTGCTTTGTAAATATAGTTTACCTGTTTATCCTGCTCTACTGTCAACTCACCATCAAGACGATCGAGCAAAATCCCGGACATAGATCGAATTGAGCTAACGGGCGTACGCATTTCATGACCTAAATAGGAGAAGAATTGGGACTTCACTTCTAATGCTCTCTTCAATTGCTCGGCTCTGTCTTCCAGTTCAGCATATAAAGCCATCACGCCTCGATTGGTATCCTTGAGTTCCCCATTCAGTTTCACCAGATCCTGCATGATAGTGAGCAGCTCCTGGTTTTGAATCTGTACCTCATCCAGAGCGCTCTGGGCTGCAAGCTTAGCCAATTCATTGGTGATCTGCTGGATGTCCAGTCCATTCGTAGCATTTGTCCGATACGGAATTGGTTTACCCAACAATACAGTTGTGCCTTTATTGAGAGTAGAATCAATATCGAAGTATTCCATCAACCGACTAGCGCCGATGATCCCCAAGCCCAAACCAGTTTTCGAGGTATAGTGTTGCTCCATAAGGGTGGATAGATCTTTAATGCCTGGTCCATCATCTCGAATACGGATCAAAAAGATTTGTTGAGGGCGCTTTCCAGCAACTGCAAATTCGGCGGTTCCCTTACCAGCATAGATGAAAGCATTGCGGGCAATCTCTGAGGTTGCGGTTGCGATACGCGTTTGATCCTGGGTATTGAAGCCTAGCATTATTGCAATCTGCCTAGATCGCTGTCGTACCAGTACTATGTCATCCTCGTAACGAATATCCAATCTCAGAATGATCAATTCTGGGTTTGGGATGATCGTTTTCGATATATTCATTCAACTATCCTATAACAAAAAGAAATCGGTTTTAGATTATTCATGATTGATCATCCTTCTTCCGCAATCGCGCCACCAATACCGTAATATCATCGCTTCTGCGACTGAAGTCGCGATAGAGCACACCAGCAATAAGCGCGGGGTGTTTCATTATAAGACCAGGATAGTTATTCAAACTCCAACGGCTCTTCAGTCCATCGGTATACATCACCATAAGCGCGCCCTCCATCCAAGGGTAGGTAAACTCCTGGATTTTTAAGAGCTGATGTCCAATAATACCGTGATTAGAGATCATATGACGGGTTCCTTCCGACGAAAGGATCACACTAGCAATATTCCCAATCCCCGCGAAATAAACCTTTTGTTCATCAAAACCAATCTCAGCCACAGCCATTGCGACACCACGGGTGTGGTGCAAGGTTTTATGGGTAATCTCGATCAAATCTGTTGGATGGAAAGAGCGATTTTTAAGAAATACTCTGACAGCTTCCTTAGCAGCTTCAGCAGCGCCTATTCCATGTCCCAAGCCATCTGCTACCATGATCATACCTCGGTCAATGGTCAAGTCAACTGCCCAACCATCGCCGCTGACATTTTCCCCAGGTTTAGGTAAGCAAACTGCTCCGATTTCGAGAGGTTGAATGGCTATTTTTTTATCAATTGGCTTCGACCATAGTTGTGCCAGCAAGGCGGTTCCTTTATCATTGCTTGAATAGATATCAAAATCTGCGGAAAGTCGTTTAATGGCGCCTAAACCAGTCCCCATACTACCGCTTGTTGAATAACCATTGCTGAGCGCTTGCGAGATATTTGGGATGCCTGGACCTTGGTCTAATGCCAGAAACTGAATACCGTAACCTCTTTCATCTTTCAATGTTTGAATGATCAACTCTCCATTGGTGGTATGCTTTGCCAGGTTGCTCGCTATCTCGCTGACCACAATACCTGCATTATGCGCTTCGGTCTCAAGAAAATCCAGATCGCGAACTAGTCTTTTGGTCTCGCGGCGAGCTTGTCCCACTTGGCTCTGGTCATTAATTGGGATCACGATCGGTTCCAACAAACTTTTAAACAATACTTGCATTTATTGATCCAACATAATTATCAGGTACGTCTTAGGTATCGATATGAGAAAACAAAAGGCTGCAAACCTATCATATCCACATAAGAATGGTGACACGCGTTCCTTCACCCAGTTTTGAAGTGATCTCAAACTCATTAACTAACCGTTTCGATCCACTTAATCCCATACCCAAACCCGAACTCGTGCTAAAACCATCCTTAATTGCTAATTCAATATCTGGGATTCCAGGACCTTGATCTTCAAAAATTAGCTGCAGTCCCTGGCGACCATTTTTCTCGATGGTGTTAAATTGTACAGTTCCTCCATTAGCATAATCGACCATATTGCGCGCCAATTCGCTGGCAGCCGTAACAAGTTTGGTCTGGCTTACTAAACCAAGACCCATTTCCTTACTCCATTCACGCACACTCTGGCGAATCCAAACAATATCATCTGAATTGAGGACTTGTAGGGTAAGCTGTTCCTTACTAATATGCACCATTAAAATCTGCCAGTTAGCCTAGCGAATCACGGAGAAGATTGATACCCTTTTCCACGTTAAGAGCTGTACGTACTCCTTCCATGGTAAGCCCAAATTCAACTAATGTGATTGCCACAGCCGGCTGCATCCCAACCAAAACAGTTTGTGCATCCAGCAAACGAGATAAGGATGCAATATTTGCTAACACGCGGGCTGTGAAAGAATCAACGATATCCATTGCCGAAATATCAATCAGGACGCCACGCGCATTCGTCTTACTAATAGCGCTCGCTAGGTCATCCTGGAGAGTCAGCGACAAGCGATCATGCATATCTACCTGGATGGTCACCAACAAGAAATCGCCCATCTTGAGGATAGGGATAGATTCTATGGTCAATTTCGGGGTCAAAGGTTTAGATTGACTCATATCCAATTTCTCTTTCGATTCCTTTGATCAAACCGTAGTTCCATTTAATTGACGGAAAGTCCAAGTTGCTTCATAGCCAACGCAAATGCGCCTGCCAATGTGGACTTAGTCTTGATCTCACCCAACTCAATTCCCATCTGAACAATGGTTTGAGCCATGCGCGGTCGCATACCGCTGATGATACAATCAGCGCCCATCAAGCGAGCCGCGGATACCGTCTTGATCAAATGTTGCGCTACTAGCGTATCCACGGTTGGGACACCGGTTATGTCGATGATCGCGATCTCCGAGTCAGTTTCGACGATCTCATTCAATAAATTCTCCATGATTACCTGAGCCCGCTCACTATCTAGCGTACCAATCAGCGGGACCGCTAAGACGCCATCCCATAAACGAACGACTGGCGTGGAGAGTTCTAGGAGCTCCTCCCTCTGGCGTAAAATGATCTGCTCACGGTTCTTTTGGTAGGTCTCGGTTGTATAAAGACCCAATTTGTCGAGGAGAGCTGTAATTTTCCATATATCATCCACCAACTCCTTTAGGTCATCATCTAACTCCTGTAAACGATTCAAAAGCGGTTGTTTGAGTGAGAAAATAAATGTGGCTGTCTCCGAGGGAGTGAAGCCTCTTTCGGCACGCGTACGTGAAATCACATCTAGATTGTCGCGAATATCTGCCCACTCAGGCGTATTGATATCGATCCAGTTTTCGCTCCTAACCGCTATGCGAAATAGGCTCAGGAACTCGCTAGTTTGCCGGTGTAATTCGGACTTGCTTAATAAGTCAGGTCGAAGGGTGGAGGCTTCCAATTGTACCTTCATCCAATCTTCAAGCAATTCCACCTCATCCTTTTCTAAAATCTCGACAAGTCTCGTGCTGCTATTCTTGTTCACTTCAGAACCTCCATTTCGTTATAAGCAGTAGTTTTAATATTCGATGACTCGACCATAGGTTAGTTTAAAAAATGACGAAAATTTTGAATGCTTTTTTTTGTAAAAGGAAGAGCCATTATTTATTATTTCTAATGAGTTTCTCAAATATATATCATTATAACTTTCAATAAAATCTGAAAGTAAACCATCAACAATTTATTTGTATAGAGTTTTTTATTTTTTCTTCATTATATCATTAATCGACAAACTACTGTAGATTACAGCAATTGCTAATGCAAAGTTAAAATGTCCCCTAAGACATGTAATGAGGAAGAAAACAAAAGGACGTAGATTTGGGTCACAAATCCATCAATCCATCCTCCTGATGTGCTTCACCAGCTCGTAGGATGGAAAATTTGACCATGATCGGACCGACCAGCTCGAGGACGAAGGTGGTGGCGGCGATGACGTTAATGACTTGCAGCCCAAGCCGAACACCAGCCTCCCCAAAGGAGTCAAACCTGCCAGTGATTGAAAGCGCTAAGCCTATCACGACACCAGCTTGGGAAAGCAAACTAAAACCCAGATTATCGCGCACTCTTGGTTCAGCTCTGCCTAACTTACCCCCTATCCAGGCGCCGGCGATCTTGCCGGTACTGCGTAAAAGCAAATAAAGGATGCCCAAGACTCCCATTTGCGGGAGAAGTGAAATTTGTAAGTGTGCGCCGACTAAGACAAAGAATAGGATATAAGCCAGGGGACCTATCCGCTCAACGACACAACTGGCATACTCGCTGTCGTCAGCGCCATAATTAGTCAGGATAATGCCCATAGTCATTGTCGCCAAGATCAAGGACGCGCCAAACGAATCCGCCAATCCAGTAGCTAAGAGGATCGTGCCGACAATAAAAGCACACATGACGCGCTCGCTGCGTTTCAGACGATCTAAAAACCATTCCAATGGAATCCCGATCCCAAAACCAATAAGCAGCGCGCCCACGATCTCAATCAAGGGTAATTCCAGAATTTGCAACCATGAGACGGCGCCCGTATTCGCCAGCAATACTTCCGAAATCGCCGCTGAAATACTGAACAAGAGCAGCGCTAAAGCATCATCTAAACCGACCACTGCTAAGATCGTCGTGGTCAGAGGACCTTTGGCTTGGTATTCGGTCAATACCTGCATCGTTGCGGCTGGCGCGGTTGCTGCCGCTAATGCTGCGAAGATCAGCGCCGTGTAATCCGAGCCAGTTAACCAGTAAACCCCTAAAGCGACCAAGATGAAGGCGCCGAAAGCCTCTCCAATCAGGAAGAAAGCAATCGTACGCCCCATCTTGCGCAATTCATCGATACGCAGCCTTGACCCCATTTCAAAACCGATCAGACCTAGCGCTATCTCACTGATAAAATCCAATTCTGTGACCAGCGAAAGAGGTACGATATTTAAAAAAGATGAACCTAGCAGGACACCCACTAAAATAAAACCTAAAACTTGCGGCGCCCCTATTTTCTGCGCCACTTTACTGCCCAGATAGGCGAGCACAATGATCAACCCGATGATCGTGAGGGTGTCAAATTCGAACGGCATCTTGCCCCAGAAGAAATATTACAGACTGTTCCCGACTGAGAAACCTTCCCAAATCGCTTCGAGCGCTTTGCGTGGTTTAACGGCGTCTCCAATGACATGGATGTCCAGATCGCTATTTTCCAACGCATCGGGAAGTTCGCGGTTGGAGCGCACACCGACCGCTACCACCACAGTTTCGATCGGCAAGCTGATCTCATCCTTTCCCTGTTGCGCGTACATCGTATCAGGCGTAAAGCGCGACACCTTGGTCTTGGGCATGATCGTTACGCCAGCTTTTTGCAAACGCTTGAAGAGCATCTGCTTCGCCATGATATCCATATCGCCGCCGACCTCATCGAGCATCTCAACCAAAGTGATCTGTATCCCTTGTACCGCCAGGTAGTCGGCTGATTCCAAACCCACCAAACCCCCGCCAATCACCAATGCAGTTGGCGTACTGACGTTTACAATCCCGTCCAGCAGGTCGGAAGCAAGGATCCAATTGGTATCCTCAAGACCTGGGAAGGGAATCACGAGAGGGATACCGCCGGTTGCCAGTACATAAGCATCGAATTTCCCTTCGAGTATCATACTCGTAGTGATCGGCGCTTCGAGACGAATGTCTACGCCAGCGCGTTGAGCGGTTAAATCGAGATACTTAATCATATCGTTGAACTCTTCTTTATGAGGCGCTTTAGCAGCTAAGACGAACTGCCCACCAAGACGTTTTTCTTGCTCAAATAGGGTAACCTTATGACCGCGCTGTGCAGCCGTGATGGCAGCTTGCAAGCCAGCCGGACCGCCACCCACAACCATAATCTGGCGCCGCTTTTCAAGCGGGTTGATCTGCACTTCGGATTCTCGACCGGTTAAGGGATTAAAGACACAACCAGTACCATGACCGACACGCAGCTCTGCCAGACAACCTTGATGGCAAGCTGCACACAGTAAGATCGATTCTTCATCTCCAGCTTGAGTCTTTTTGACCCAATCCGGATCAGCCAAGAAAGGACGTCCAAGACCAATCAGATCAGCTTGACCAGCTTGCAGCGCTTCGCTAGCAATCTGTGGGGTACGGATGCGTCCAGCGACGATCACAGGTAACGAGACCGCCTCACGGATGCGTGCAGCCATCGGCAATAAGTTTGCCTTGGGGGTACCAGTCGGATAGAGACAAAACGCGGCTGTCTCACACATCGTTCCAGAAGTAACGCTCAGCGCATCAACCCCTATGTCTTGTAAACCTAGCGCGATTTGGAGCGCATCTTCGATAACCAAACCACCCTCGACATAGTCCATGGCATTCATACGCGCCACAATCGGAAAATCATCACCGACCTGTTCACGCAACGCTTTGATCACCTGACTGCCAAATCGAAACCGATTTTCAAAGGAACCACCGTATTCATCGTCGCGGTGATTAGTATGTGGCGAAAGGAATTGGTGAATCAGGTAACCATGGGAAAAAGGGATTTCAAGGGCGTCAAAACCTGCCACACGGACGCGATGGGCAGCTTCGCGAAACGATTGAATAACTTCCTCAATTTCGATATAGCTCATCGGACGAGGCGTCTTATCCGTAGCTGGACAAGACACATCCGAAGCGGAGATAAGCTCTTCGTCAGGAACGAGTTTCGGGTTAGCGACACTACCGGCATGATTGATATGCGCCATGATCCGACCCCCAGCTTCATGCACAACCCTGGCGAGCTCTTTCAGACCATCAAGATTATCATTGCTATGGATGCCCAACTGTGTAGGAAGTTCACGTCCATTCAACTGTATATACATCGGTTCGGTAGTCATCAAACCGATGCCCGCTTCAGCGCGACGACGATAAAAGGCGAGATGTCGTTCGGTGACTTCACCCGCCATATTGCCATAACCCAATTTGAGGGTCGTCATCACAACTCGATTGGGAAGATTGAGTTCACCTAATTGCAGTGGTTGAAATAAATTTTCGTGATCTGTCATCGGATACTCCTGTAGATTATATTATGGGGTCTAATAGTAAAGCTGGATGATTTACGCTTTGCAAAACCTCGAGAATATCATCCTCGGTAATCGCATTTTCTTCGGTAGGGATCATATCCACAAAGCCAGATAGTCCTTCCTTTTCCGCCAAGGCTTCTAATATCGGACGCAACTCTTCTCTGAGGTCGTGATTCATCCAGACAATCCTACGCAAACCACCTTCCGCAGCAATATATTTATCACGGTGCAAGGCGCGTTTGCTATGTCCCAAGAAACCAGGCACTGGCACGCCAGCGCCAACCATTTCATACAACATCTCCCAATCCATCCCACTTGGCGTCAAGCCAGAATAACTATGCTCAACAACCATGACACCGTTCGTCATCGGCAGCATGGCGGTGATACACTCAAAATCGCCACAGGCAGTCGCGGGGTCTTCCATTAGACTATACAAGCTGTAAGCGTTCAGGACGCCACCCGATTCTTGTCTGACGATTTGATTGACGCTCTCCCATTGACCAAGACGGGCATCGATCAGGCTATCCTTGCTGATGGCGATAGCTTTATTCGGTCCGACAGGTTTGATGCTGACCGCGGCGCGTGCGTCCAGCCAGTCAACCGCGCCACAAGCGCCTGGGTGTTCAGGGCTAATCACACATAGATGACCAGCCGCAATCGTTTGGCAAAGATTGCAAGTATAGAAAGTGTCCACGGCTTCATCAGTCAGATCGCCAATACGCTGATCACGAGCATCATAAATATTGCTGGCAGTATCGGTGAGCATCTGTACCTTTTCGGGTTGAGTAAAAAAGGTGATCTGAACTCGACTGAGGATATTGCCAAATTCATTATGATAGCGAGCATGCAAGATTTGACCTAAATGTTTCAGACTTAATCCCTTATCGATCGCTTTTTGGGTGATTCGTAAACTGACCAAAGCGCGCTGTCCACGATGGATCACGCCATCCGCTTCATTAAACATGGTTTCAATCTGACGCTCTAAGACCGGTTCAAAATCCGCCTGCATCTCACGACCGCTGACTTCGACCAGAACGCCATAGGGTTGAGTCCCAGTAATGATCTCATCTAGATCAGGACCAACAATCTGAATGCGACCATCGACGACTTTATCAGAAATACGCGTCAGTTCGACGCCTTTCAGACAAATCCCATCCCCAAGATCACGTACGGCTTGGCCAGAAAATGCGGCATCATAATCGATGGGCATAGCGGGGATTGGGACGGAAATTTGCATCCCCCGTTGATCGATCGCGAGCTGGACGATATCCGAAAGATCAACTTGTTCATTCACGGATGTCAAGCCAGAAGCCTGCTTCCAAATTTCAGCCGTAGTGGGAATGCTGCCAGTTGATAGGAAGGGACAGCCAAGCTGCAAGGCAAGCTGAGCATGATCGATTTTCTCTTCATCCGCATCACCCAAAAATAGTGAAAAACCTTTCAAGCGACGCTGAATGTATGGGATGACGTCTTGTTCAGCGTCAAGATTGCCGAAGACCTGAGCCACTCGCCAGATAAAACCTAAGGCATGATCGAAATCCAAAGAAACCACGCCGCTATCCCAGTCCAATCTCGAACCAGCCTGCTCTAAGGCAGCGCTTAGAGATTGGTCACTGACAAAAACCAATATCTTTCGTTGTGTTAATTCTGCGAGCAAGCTTGAAACTTGTGAAGGCTCGCCTCCTAGTAAAAACGCATAACCAGGCAAGGAACCATCAATAAAACCAATGCCTTGTTTGCGGATCAATGCTTCGTCAAAGCTTGCGGTTGCAGAAATGATTTCTTTCATCGTTTTCATAATTATTCCTCATATCTTTTTACAGATGGGGTAAGAATTTGTTTAGCTCCTTGATCGGTCTATGATCGATCAGGTTCTAGTATTAAACTGTCAAAAAAGGTAGTGATTACTTCCCAAAACTGATCATCGGTATGACAATCACTATGCCCCTTTTCGGGTATCACCCATAAACGAATATGGTCAGGTTTTGCAGCGGCTTGAAGCGCCTGCGCTTGCACAAGAGGAACAGTTTCATCATCCGCTCCATGAATGAGTAAAATATCCGTATTGGCATTGGGGATATTATTGATCGGAGCGATCTTATCAAAATTAATTTTAAAGCGCAGAGCGGTATAGCGATAGATGAAACGGGCGATGAATTCAGGGATATGTCGTTTTTGAAATTCCAGATTGATGATTTCAAAAGGATGGGAGATTGCGCCAACTGTGACAATTCCAGCAATACGATCATCCCAGCTAGCGGCATTGATCGCAGCGCCGCCCCCTATGGAAAGACCAATCACACCAATATGACGAGAATATGCCGGGTATGTGTCTTGTAGATAATCGATTACCGATAGAATATCCTCCGAAAAAGTACCCACACTAGCATGTTTTTCAGGCGAGCTACTGCCATGACCACGCGCATCAAAGGCGATCAAGTTGTACTTGAGGGGATGCAATGCTTCTATATAGGGCAACAAACGCGCTAAATTGCGCCCCCAACCATGCACCAGGATCAGGGTTGGTTTTTCAGACGAAGCAGGCATCCACCAAGCATAAAGCCTTTTATCATTAGCCAAAGGAATATATATTTCTTCAAAAGGGATTTCATATCGCTTTGGGGTGATATGGTTAACTTTTACATCAAAACGATACATACGCTGTATAACTTGATCTAGTATGATGATCATGATGATGAATATGAGTATGATCCAGATGAATATCATCGATAATAATTCCTATTTTTGCGCTAGTGATTTTCCAATCAAACTGAGTTTTAAACCTTCGGGTTTGTAGGATGGATCACGCGCTTGTTGATCTAAACCAATCGCGCTCCTTGTGACCTCATGTTGAAGGCGATCAAGGACAACGATTTTGGGGGATAGCGCTGCTAAAATCGCAGCGCCGAGGGGATACACCAACGCGCTCTGATCAGAACCGAATTGATACGGTATTTGATGCAGCTCAAGAATTTTTTGTGTGCTAGGATCAAATCGATATTCAGAACCGATCTCTATTGGAGCAGTGCATTGGATCGTCTGCAAATCGATTCCCAGATCTTGCAAGCCCCAAGCTGCACCAATGATCATGGCAACCATCAGATCAAACGGCTCGCTCTTCTCTCCAACAACCGGGTGTTCATGTGGGATCCCAAGACGGTGCAGTTCAAGATGTTCAGAACCAGCTAGCCAACCATCATTGCCTTCCTCCTGATCATAACCGTCGGCATCTAAGGAATGAATGAATGGCTTGATATCCAAAATAGGTGTTTCATTGAATAAATCGAGCTGTCCTGTGTAGATACGATTATCCGTGACTCTGATTAAACGGGTACGCGTCAAACCAATTGGATTGGGACGATTTGGCGAGCGAGTGGCAAAGACACCATAAGCTTCAATCTTTTCCCGCCAAGGAGGCTTTACTTTAAGATCAAAAGACTCGCTCCTATTTAAATAGGAAAGGACATAGATATGGCTGAAGGTATCCAGCGCATGTAAACCGTACGCGAATTGTGGAGATAGCTGAATATAAAAATCGCCATCCTGTGAATTTCCTGAAGAGGGTTGATAAGGCGCTTTATGCTTATAGGGTGTAAAGGCTCTACCAATGATCGGTAAAGAAATGGTCTCAACCTGATTTTCGGTTTTTATCGCTTTTGGAGTTTGCAGGACTTCACGCAGCAACTCAATCGCCTGGCGAGCATAATTGGCATATTCCGCTTTCAAACCAAAACGTTCAATGATCGCTTGGGTAGATTCGTGATCAAATAGATGATCAGAAAGGTCTTGATCATCCAAGGGGATGATATGCAAACGAGCGCCAGTTTGATCATCTGAAGGAAATTCCAAGTGAGTGTGAACATCAATCAGTCTATCCTCGCCAAAGGCGTTTTTAATAGCTTGCGCGATGCCATGTTCCGAAGCGCCAAGACCAATCAATGCCGCGATAAAACTTCCCCCGGATAAATTATATTGGGAGTCTACTAAAAGAGAAGCGATGGCGAACCTCCAATTGGTACTGCGAGAAAGGAATGGGTAAAAGGAGATTTCATCAAAGATATGATATTGATTGAAAGCCCATTGCCATAAGGCAAAAAGATTACCCTCTCCAGTTTTGTTGTTCTTTCATTAGAAACTTTTGTCTTTCCAATTCATTCATCATTGCATAATTAACTTTTTCGATTTTTCCACCTGCAGATTGTACCGCCATCGCGAGACTATTCACCATATAAGAACGAATATTTTCGGGAATATTCGGGAAAGGTAAAACGAGTGTCATGACTGCGTTTCCATCGTCTCTGATTTCGATATCGCGTACCATACCTAAATCTAGCAAAGACGTGGCAATGGAAGGATGTTCGACCTTTTCAATCGCTTGAAGTATTTTTTGGGAATGATTATTTTCTGACATTTTTCTCCAGAGTTAGATACCAAATAGGTAGGATAGAATTTTGAAATACGGAAAAAAAGTAATAATTGTTCAATATTACTTTCCTTTAGATGCGAAATAATCCTAAATGTTACAAATATTCACAGTCATTTTACCAACTTTATTAATTGTAATCAATTAGAATAGTGAAATCAGTATCAAGGATAGAAAATTCCAAATCAATGATGCGGGAAAAATATCGGAAGGAATTCTTTGAATCAGCAAAATTGATAGTTGACTTTAACGTAAACGTAAACTATAATCATGAGTAGAGAATGCGCATGGATGATATTAACCAGTCCGAAAATATCGTTGAACAAGGAATACCGATCGGGGATTTAGCGCGCGAACTCCAAACCACAACTCGAACAATACGCTATTATGAGGAATGTGGCTTGATCATGCCACAACGTACGAATGGAAATCAACGGCGCTACTCTCGTAGAGAACGTGGGCGGTTAAAACTGATCTTAAGAGCCAAAGAAGCCTTTACCTTAGAAGAAATCAAAGAATTGTTCACTATCTACGACTCACACCCTAATGAAATAGGCGAACAGCAACAATTCATCCGTTTATGTGAAATGATGAAGAAAAAAATTCGAGAAATCGATCGGCAAATGGAAGAATTGAAGTTCTTACGTCAAGAAATCCAAATTGCTCATGATGATATTCGCTCAAAGATCTGGATCGACGAAGCAGAGAAGGATAAATTAACCGAATGTAAGGATTAATGCGGGACAGGATAATATGAACAAAGCGAAAACAGACCAAGAATCCACCAATAAAAACCAAGAAAACCTAAGATACTTATCCTTGTTCGGTGGGAAGCGCGGTTGGGAACGTAACCCTCTAAGTTACTCCCCACGTGATGATGGTGTACATATTCAGAATAGCAATGATGAATGGGAATGGTGGTACTTCGATTTTTCATTCAACAATGGCTATAAAGCAGTGGCCACCTTGCATTATCACAATATCTTTTTGATACCGCACCTCCCAACTATGCAATTATTTGTGTACCCTCCTGGGGAAGAGCCTAAAGCGAAACTTTGGGCTGTCCGTCCGGGACAGGAGAACTATGCCGCGCAAGATCACTGCCTCGTAAGGATGGGTGACCTAAGCGCTGAATACACCTCAGAAGGCTATAAGCTCAAGATGTTGATGGGTGACCTGGGCGTTGATCTGATAATTCGCAACACTCTCCCGGGCTGGAAAGCAGGCAGCGGAAGATTGTGGACGGATGGACAGCTCGAAACTGGTTGGGTGGTACCTGTACCGCGTGGGGAAGTGGAAGGTATTCTAGTGTTAAATGGTATTGAACATGATGTCACCGGCTGGGCATATCACGATCACAATTGGGGAAATTTTGAGCTTGAGAAACGCTTCTGGGGTTGGTATTGGGGACGGATTTTCGACCCGAAGTTCACAATGATCTATGGATGGGTCATTCCTAACAAGCACGATAGCCCCATCGTATCACCTTTCTTCCTCGGTAGGGGTAATGAAATTATCTTAGGAACAGATCAAATCCAAGTTGAGATCGAAGAAACCAAAAAAGATGAGCAGTATGGATGGGACATTCCCATGAGGGTGCGTATTCGATGCCAAGGCGAGGGAATCGATGTGGATGGCGTCTTAGAAACCGAACGTACTGTAGAAACACTCAAGTTGCCGCGAGGCGATCATTTCTATCATTATTATCGTTTTCTAGCTAGTTATCAAGCCAAGATCATGGTTGACGGTCAACAAGACAACCTTTCTGGGGAGACATTGCACGAATTTATGCTACTGGAGTGAACATGGAAACAAAAAATCCGTATGATGCCGTTGTTGTAGGAGCTGGAGTCGGGGGATTAACTGTTGCTGCGCTGTTGGCACGTGAAGGGTGGAAAGTGTTGCTGATTGAGAAGTCCGAACGCGCCGGAGGGCGCGCAAAAACGCTCACCGGAAATGAAATTTTAGAGAAGGGGGAAACATGGTACCGAAAAATGTTAGGAGAACAATACTGCTGGCTGGCAAAAACGAGCCCCTCTTTTGAAGAGATCCAAAAGAATAGACTATTAGAAGGTTATCAAATTGATCTGGGATATCATGGCGTTTCCCTAAATGGACGTGGCTATTTTTATGATCTCGATCAGATCATTGGCTCAGGGGAGCAAGCTGGCGTGAAGTTTGGAGGAAACGTCAACGGCACCTATATAGGTGACGACTGGTATCTTGATTTCCATGCTGGGAAGCTAGACCCGAAAATCGCTGCATTGGTTGAAGAGCATAACTCCAGGTTTCTAGATTTCTATATTTCATCGATGAAGATGGGTGAAAAAGAGTTCCAAGAATACGAGTCAGTCTCATTAGCGCAATGGTGTCTCGATAAAGGAATCGATGATAACCATGTCCTGTTTGAAATGTTACATGCCGTCAGCACTTTGATCACAACGATAAACGATCCGAAAGAGATTTCAATTGGTGATATCTTTCGATATTTCGGGGAAGTGATCAATCCGCGTTTCAAGCGCGGCATCGCGCAATATCCATCAGGTTTTGTGATTGGCGGGATGCAGGAATGGATCAACGCAGTCCGAGATCGTATCCTTGATTATGGTGGGGAAATTCAGATGGAAACGGCTCTCGAAGAGATCATCGTTGAGGGGAATGCCGTTCAAGCTGTTCGGATCAAAAATCAAGACCAAACCACGGAAATCATACCCGTTAATAAAGTGATCAGCAATATCCCGACTCAAGACACATTTCATTATATTGATCGATCATTATTCCCATCTGATTATGTCAACCGCACTGAAAAACTAAAGGGGTATGGCTCAATCGCTCCATACTTCGGGTTGAATAAATTGGTCATCCCCGAAGAGCAATGGAAGTTGGGCATGAAAGACACCATGGTGATCCCCAAAGGTGAGCATTTTAAGAATGATATCTATATGTGCTGGAATATCCAATCACAAATTGATCCTGAATGTGCACCTGAAGGAAAGCATCTTTTCACAGCCTATGCACCCGTAACCGAAGATGAAGCGCGCGATAAGGATTTAATGGAATGGGCGTGCGAACAGATCGTGGATTATTTAGAAATGCGATATCCTGGATTCAAAGATAGCATCGATTGGGGATTATTCCCAGTGAGTTGGCGGCTTGAAGGGGTTGCCAAAGATGTCAACCAAGCTGGCACACTAAAAACACCCGTGCGAGCGCCGCATATCGAAGGGCTTTATTTTGCTGGCGACACGGTAAAAGGTTATGGTGTGGCTATGGATTGTGCCTGTGCGGCGGGGTTAATTTGCGCCTCGCAGATCACTGGTCAAGATTATGGCGTACGTTAATCGATTAATAATTTACCGGACAATATTCAAACAAATCTTTCTTCATGTGAAGAAAGGAGACAAAAAACATGAACACATCGACGACAACAGCTATCAATAAACCAGAAGAAAAGCTCTCTTTTTGGAGAAAAATCGGTTACGCGATCGGTGATATTGGAGGTTCAGTTGGACCTGGAACGATCATCCCTTTCTGGTATCTGTTCTTCTTGACAGATATCGCCAAATTAGACCCTGTGTTGGCTAGTATATCAGTGCTCTTGGGCAAAATTTGGGATGCATTCAACGACCCCTTGGTTGGTTCGCTTTCTGACCGAACCCGCACTCGCTGGGGACGTAGACGTCCGTTCTTACTTTTCGGTGCGATCCCATTTGGGGTGAGCTTCGCATTTTTATGGATCGTGCCGCCCATTCAAAATCAGATCGCCCTTTGTCTGTATTTCGCAGTGATCTATATGATTTTCGACACGATCTATACATTAGTGAGCTGTCCTTACGAAGCGCTGACCCCCGAAATGACCTTAGATTATGATGAGCGCACCTCCTTGATCACTTATCGCATGGCAGTTTCGATCATTGCCGGATTGTTCTTCGCATTACTTTTGGGAGAAGTCGTCTTCCCGAGTTTCCCGGGTGATCAACAAACCGCCTTTATGGTCGTCGGACTTGTCAGCGGATTGATCTTTATCATACCGCTCTTCCTAACCTTTTTTGCCGCACGTGAACGCCCAGAATTTCAGACTGAGGAAAAGACCGATTTATTAAAGGGATTACGCTTCGTCTTGCGCAATAAGGAATGGCGCTACACCTTGGCGATGAGCTTATTGAGTTGGATGCCTGTCGATATCGCCTCGGCAGTATTTCCCTATTTCTTGATCTATTGGGTCGGTATGACAGAAGGGGATGCCAGCTTGGTCTTAGGCATCATTTTAGGTAGCGCGGCTCTATTCCTGCCACTCGTTCTCTGGCTGGCAAAACGTCTGGAAAAGAAGACCGCCTTTATCGTGGCAACCGCCTCCTGGGCAGTGATCATGCTTTCATTATTGTTTGTCCCCCAAGGCGCAGTCACCTTGACCTATATCGTCGCCGCTCTAGCAGGTTTTGGTGTGAGTAGCGCTCACCTACTCCCGCGATCAATGAGCGCCGATGTGTTAGAGGTTGATGAACTAGAAAGTGGCGCCCGTCAGGAAGGGATCTACTCCGGTTTCAATGTCTTTGTGCGCAAGCTCTCGACTGGTTTGGTGTTGGGATTGATCGGACCAGTCCTGGCATTTTCGGGTTATGTAGAAAGCGCAACAATTCAGACAGCTAACGCCACGACAGCTATTCGTCTTATGATTGCTGTACTCCCGGCAATCTTACTCTTAGCTGGATGTATTATTGCCTGGTTCTACCCACTCACACGCCAGCGACATACAGAAATATTAGAAGAGCTAGCGCGACGACGCTTAATTGATACACAGTTATAAGGATACGAAATGTCAAAAATTGTTATTATTGGTGGCGGTTCATATATGTGGGGATCGATCTTCTTGCGAGATATCTTTACAACCCCCGAATTACAAGGCAGCAGCGTGGTTCTGGAAGATATCAATCCCGAAAGAATGGAAATCGTATATCAGCTTGGGCAAAAGATGCTTAAAGACCACAATCTAGATTTCAAGCTTGAACAAACGACTTCATTGGACGACGCTCTAGAAGGCGCTGATTTTATCATCCTGACGATCACCACTGGCGGATTTGAATCGATGCGTCCTGACCTGGAGATCCCCTGGAAATATGGTATTCGTCAATCGGTTGGAGATACCACCGGACCGGGTGGACTATCGCGAGCCTTGCGTAATATCCCGGTTATCGCTGAAATCTCCCGTAAAGTCGAACAAATTTGTCCGCAAGCGTTTTTCTTGAACTACACCAACCCAATGTCAACGCTAACGCGCACGATCAATATGCATCGCTCTGTCAAAGGGAAAACGGTTGGGTTATGTCATGAATGGTCAGGAGTACGCAAGAAATTAGCCGCAATATTCGAAGTCGATGAGGCAGAAATTCAACCACGTGTTGCCGGGATCAACCATCTGATTTGGCTGACAAGTTTATTTGTCTCTGGGGAAAATAAATGGGATGAGATGCCAGATATCACTGACCGAATCCTATCGGGAGAGATCAATCCTGGCGAGGGCGATAATACTGTTTTTATCGATCAATGCAAGTTGAAATCACAATTATTTAAACTCTATGGCGCTTTACCCGCAGCCGGGGATCGACATATCGCCGAATTCTTCCCTTCCTTCATCACAGAAGCCACCGATTGGGGCGCAAAGTACGGTTTCCGATTAACAAGCATTGAAGACCGCTATGAACTGGAAGGTTTTATCCAAGGTATGATCCAAGCTGCGCTCAATGGAGACATGCCTTTGGAGCCCTTCATGGCAGAACGCTCAGGAGAGGCAGCTTCCGAGATCATTACGGCATTGACGACTGCCGACCGCTATATCGGAATACTCAATCTACCAAATCGTGGTCAGATCAGCAACCTACCTCTGGATGCAGTCGTGGAAACCTATGGTGTAATCGATAACACCGGCGCAGATGCAATCCATTTCGGTGATTTTTCTGCAGGCGTGCAAACAATCTTAGAGAAGCATATCCGAAACCAGGAAATGACCGTCCAAGCGGCTCTCACTGGCGATCGTGATCTAGCGCTGCAAGTATTGCTCAACGATCCACTTTCAAGCCGATTATCCATTGAACAAAGTAAAGCGATGTTGGACGAACTCCTCGAAGCACATCGAGATTACTTAGGACTATTTTTTGAATAAGAAACTCATTCAAGGGTTTCATAGAAAGAACAAATGAATAGCAATTGATAGGCAAGGAACTCAAACAACCAATCTGAAGAAACCTTAGATAAAAGGAGTAAGAAAATGAAAATTAAAAAGATAGCTGTTTTGGGTGCAGGCACGATGGGACATGGCATCACGCAAATCGCGGCTACGTCCGGTTATGAAGTCTTTATGTTCGACGTTGCGCAGGATATGCTTGATTCAGGCTATTCCAAAATCAAAGTCAGTGTGGAAAAATTCCTGGTAGCAAAAGGGAAAATCAGCGCGGAAGACGGTCAGGCATTGCTCGGTCGCATCCACACAACCACCGATTTAAAAGAAGCAGGTAAAGATGTTGACCTGGTGATCGAGGCGATCCCCGAAAAGATCGAGTTAAAGCAAAAGGTCTTTGCGGAATTAGATGAGATCTGTCCACCTCACACCATATTTGCAACCAATACTTCGGTCTTACCTGTAACAGCGATTGCAGGCGCAACCAAAAGACCACAGCAATGTATCGGCACACACTTCTTCAATCCAGCAGCCGTGATGAAATTGGTAGAAGTAGTGATTCCATTAGGCGTATCTGATCAGACTGTTGAAACAGTGATGGGTTTCTGTCAGAGCTTAGGGAAAACGCCCATCAAATGTAAGGATCTGCCTGGGTTTATCGTCAATCGTTTATTGGGAAAGTTATATCAAGAATGCGCGCAGATGGTATTGGATGGCGTAGCGACCGCGGAAGAGATCGATACCGCCATGAAACTAGGCGCTGGTCATCCAATGGGTCCATGCGAATTGGCTGATTTCGGCGGTTTCGATGTGATTGAAATGGCAACTGACGCGATCTACAACTACACCAACCAGGAAAGCGACCGTCTATGCATTCTATACCGCAAGATGTTAGAAGCGGGACGCTTGGGCAAGAAGAATGGTAAAGGCTTTTACGATTACCTACCGGATGGGTCAAAGGTACCCTTTGATTTGTTCTAAGCAAAGAGGATAAAAAACAATGAATTTTGAAGATATTCAACTTACGAAAGAACCACCCGTTGCAACCATTACCATTGACCGCCCAAAAGTGCTCAACGCGGTACGATTTCAAACCATGCTTGAAATCGAAGAGGCGCTCAAGGATATCGAAGCAGATGATGAGATCCGCGTGGTCGTTTTGACCGGCGCCGGAGAGAAGGCATTCATTTCAGGTGGGGATATATCCATCATGGCACGTGATCAAGGTTATATTGAAACGCTCAGTGAAGTTCCCAAAGGGCAAGCGGTTTGTTCCGAGATTGAGAACTTCCGCAAACCAGTCATCGCACGCATTAACGGAATTGCGTTAGGCGGTGGATCTGAAGTGGCGCTAAGTTGTGATATTCGCATCGCAGCCGATACCGCCATCATGGGATTACCAGAGATCAGATTGGGCATCATCCCGGGTTATGGCGGCACACAACGCTTGCCACGTCTAGTAGGGATGGGTAAAGCCAAGGAATTGATCCTGACCGGCGACCATATCTCGGCGCAAGAAGCGCTGAATATCGGCTTGGTTAACCAAGTTGTACCAGCAGACCAATTAGACGAAGCAGTCGACAAAATTTGTAAGAAGATTGCCAGCAAAGGTCCCGTAGCTTTGCATATGGCGAAGACAGCTATTAATAATGGCGCACAAGCAGACCTACGCACCGCGCTAGATATTGAAGCACGCTGTTTTTCGCTTTGCTTTGGAACCGAAGATCGTATAGAAGGCATGAACGCCTTTTTAGAAAAAAGAAAACCTGAATTTAAAGGTAAATAAAACATAGGAGTGAACCAATGCGACCAGTTTATGCAGTCTCGGGTGGTGTGAGCAAATTTGCAAAAGCGCGCCCCGACAAAGTTTTTCCTGCCCTCGTAAAAGAGGCTTATGACTATACCCTGCAAGACCTAGGTATTGAACATCCCAAGTTCTTCGAATTGGTAGACGGTACAGTCGCTTCGTACTTTTCTGACCATTTCGAGCGCCAATTAATGGCCGGCATCATGGCGCAAGACTACTTAGGAATGATCCCGAAACCATCCCATCGTGTAGAGGGGGGAGGCGCAACAGGCGGTATTTGCTTCCAGGAAGCTTGGAAAGCAGTCGCTTCCGGTTATATGGATATCAGTCTGGCATACGGATTTGAACAAATGAGCCATGTCGAGACCTGGAAAGGCAACGAGTTCATCGCCCTTGCATCGGATGTCTCATTTGATTATCCGGTGGGCGGATTCTACTCTGGCTATTATGCGATGATGGTTACGCGTCATATGTCTGAGTTTGGGACAACGGTGGAACAATTAGCGCATGTCTCGGTAAAAAATCATATTAACGCCTATCACAATCCTTATGCCCAAAAAAGAGAACGTCTGACGATCGAAGATGTACGCAATTCACCAATGGTCGCCTGGCCATTGACCAGAAACGATATCTGTGTGATGAGCGATGGCGCGGCAGCAGTAGTGCTTTGCTCTGAAGAAGGCTTGGCAAAATTGGAAAAGGCAGCCGGACGTCGATTACCGAAAGTGCTCGTCACAGGGATCGGTCGCGGAACAGACGCAATGCGTATGGCAGATCGTCCGCATCAATCCTTCGATGATTTTTATAAATTCAATGCCTTACCGAATGAGATGGATGACGATTCAACAAAATATTACAAAGGTTTATGGGATCATGGCTTCCGTTACCCGGGAGTACATTCGTTTCGCGCTGGACGTATGGCAAGCCGTGAAGCCTATAAGAATGCCAAGATCACTGATCCAATCAATGAGATCGATTTTGTGGAACTGCATGATGCTTATACCTCTTCTGAGATTCAAACTTATGAGGATATGGGGCTTTGTAAGTATGGCGAGGGAGGACCATTTGCAGCCAGTGGAAAAGCGTTTATGCCTGGAATCGATTACGGGTTGAAGCTTGCTGATGATTCAGTCTGCCCAGTGAACCCATCTGGCGGATTGATTGCTTGTGGACATCCAGTTGGCGCAACCGGTCTGATGCAAGCGGTATTTGCGATCTGGCAATTACAGGGAACGATCGAAAAGCACTTCGGTGATCCTGCTTTACAAGTCCCCAATGCAAAACGAGGTGCGATTCATTCACATGCAGGCACCGGTACATATGTAACCGTTAGTATTTTAGAAAGCGAAGCGTAGGAGTTCACTATGTCTGATAACAAATCCGAGAAGAATTTCTCACCGTTGATAGATGAAAATTTAGAAGGGATGACCGTTTTCAATCTACCCTTCCCGAAAGGCAAAGATCTTTCAGGCTTGAAAGATATGTCGCCAATCATAACGAAACAATCGTATGCCATTGATTACAACTACTCCTATGGAATGGACTCGCCTTTCTTCGCAGCGCTAAGCAATAAACGATTTATCGTCAGTCGTGAACCTGAAAGTGGATATACCTATGCAACGCCGCGTGGGCATGATATGTATTCCGGCAAAGAAACAGAATGGGTAGAAATTGAACCGAAAGGTGTGATCCATGCTTTCACTGTCTGTCATTTTGGCTCAGAATCTTTCTTACCGGAATGCCCCTTCATACTGATACAAGTTGAGTTTGAGGAGTGTGACACGCTCTTTTTGGGTCGGCTGATTGGCGTCGATCCTGATCAAGCAAATATCGACTGGATCGGAAAACCCATCCAAGGTCGTTATAAACGGAATTCGAAGCTGCAACCCACAGATATTTATTTCAACTTAGTGGATTAAACCCAGATAAGGAGTGAATAAGATGAAAGATGTCGTGATCGTTGATGGCGTTCGTACTGCAATTGGGCGCATGGGAGGTTCCTTATCTTCGTTTCGCCCGGAAGAATTGGCTGCTTTCGCCTTAAAGGGTCTTTTGGACAAAACCAATCTCGATCCAGAGATAGTAGAAGATATCCTTGTTGGTCATGCCTGCACGAATAACGCGGCGGTCAATATCGGACGTTGGGCGGCTTTGAAAGCAGGATTCCCTTATACAACCCCAGCGCAAACCGTTGAACGACAATGTGGTTCAGCCTTGCAAACCGTAAATACCGCCGCAGCTTATGTGATGGCGAATTTCGGAGAGGTATATATCGCTGGCGGTTGTGAGAGTTGGAGCAGACAACCTTATATGATGCAACGCCAGGAAGCCCCCTTCTCACTCAGCCCCCCCGGTTGGATCACGCGTGTGGTCGGTCCAACTGAAGATACTGATGTACCGATGGGGATCATCGCTGAGATTCTGGCGGAGGAATTTGATATCTCGCGCGAAGAACAAGATAAATTCGGATTCCGCAGTCAAGAAGGCGCGCTGGCAGCCATCGAAGCAGGTTATTTCAAAGAAGAGATCGTACCGGTCGAAGTACCGCAGCGCAAAGGTGATCCGATCATCTTTGATACGGATGAGCATCCGAGAAAAACAACCCTCGAAAAATTAGCCAGCTTGCGTCCTGTCTTTAAAAAAGATGGCACCGTCACAGCTGGGACCTCTTCTGGTCTCAACGATGGCGGCGTGGCTCTCTTAGTGATGTCAAAAGAAAAGGCGCAAGAATTGGGCTATAAACCATTAGGTCGTTATGTGGGCAGTGCAGTAACGGCGATTGAGCCTAAATATATGGGCATTGCGCCAGTTGAAGCCGTCAAATCGGTATTGAAAAAGACCGGATTATCGTTAGAAGATATGGATGTGGTCGAATGCAATGAAGCCTTCGCCTCACAAACCTTAGCCGTCATGAAACTGCTTGATCAGCAAGGTTACAAAGTGGATCCAGAGAAATGGAACCCCAATGGAGGCGCGATCGCCTTTGGTCATCCCAATGGAATGACTGGAGGACGACTTGCTCTAGCGGTCATGCACCAACTACGCCGCACGAATGGGAAATATGGCATGGCAACTTTATGCATCGGAGGCGGTCAAGGTATTGCCACGATCTTTGAGCGAACAGAGGACTGCCGATGACCGAACGCGTAGCGATTGTGGGCATCGCCCAACCGCCTTTTAAACCAAAACGAGTGGATGCCAGCTACTCTGAGCTGGCATATGAAGCAATCTCGCAAGTTTTAGCAGAGACCGGTTTAGAGATAGGACGTGATATTGATAATAGTATCACTTGCTCCCATGATATCTGGGATGGACAGACTATCTCGAATATCGGTATCACGGATGTGGTTGGGGGGCACCTTGGCGCTGAAGAAAAAATGGCGATGGATGGCTCGACAGCGGTTTATTATGCGGCGATTGGCATCCTGTCCGGTGAATTCGATGTCACTTTAATGCTTGCGCACACCAAAATGTCACAAACAAACCGTAATATCGTCAATAATGACGCTTTTGATCCCATCTATAGTCGTATTCTAGGCTTTGACTACACCTCCGCAGCGGCATTGCAACAAAGACGTTATATGCACAGATACCAAGTCAATGAGAAACAGATCGCCAAAATCGTTGTGAAGAACCTAGCCAATGCGATGCTCAATCCAGTCGCTCATAACAAAGGTAAATTTAGCATCGAAGAAGTACTCTCAGCGCCAGAGGTAGCTAATCCAATTCGAAAAATGGATATCGCCCCCGACAGCGATGGGGCAGTCGCATTGATCATGGCATCGGAAAAGCGCGCCCTTGAAATCACCAATAACCCGGTCTGGATCCAGGGTATGGGCGTATGTTACGACAGCCACTATCTTGGTGATCGTGATTTGAGCGACGTGATGGCGCTTGAGAAAGCGGCTGTACAAGCCTATCGCATGGCTGGCATCAAAGAACCCGACCAAGAAATTGATGTGATCGAACTAGGAGAGGAATTTTCTTATCAAGAGATGCTCTGGCTGGAAGGTTTGGGGATCTGTGAAAAAGGAGAAGCTAGTTTACTAAGCGACTCTGATTTCACCTCCCTCCAAGGCGGCTTACCGGTCAATCCATCGGGCGGGTTGCTGGGAGGTGTTCCCGCAAATGTAGCTGGATTGAACCGCGTGGCTGAAGCTGCGCTGCAAGTGATGGGTAAAGCGGGTGAACACCAGGTCCCAGGGGTTGAAGTGGCTGTCGCGCAAGGGCATAGCGGTTTTTGTGGACAACACCATTGTGTGATCGTAATGGGCAATCAACCCCATAACCTGACAGGAGGCAACCCATGAAACGGAAAGTAGCCATCATTGGCGGTGGGCAAACCCACCATGCCTCCCATCGCAAAGATGTCAATCAAGTCGAGTTGGTTAATGAAGCTGTGCGTGCTGCGCTAGCGGATGCAAATATGACGATTGACGAGATCGATGCGGTTTTGTTGGGCAATATGGAGTTCTTTGAAGGCTGCCATATGACCGATTGCTGGCTGGCAGATGGGATTGGAGCCTATGGAAAACCTGGCTTGAAGATCACGACTGGCGGTACAGTTGGAGCGACGATCGTAGTGGCGGGCGCGCATCATGTCGCCAGCGGTCTTTACGACAAAGTGCTTTGTGTTGGCTTCGAAAAACAAGAAGAAGGCGATAGCAGTGCGATCTTGAGCGCTGTGGCGCATCCCTTGTATGGGCGTTTCTTAGCTGGCGCAGCGGTGGGTTATTTTGCGATGATGGGCGCCTCGTATATGCAGGCTTACGGTGCGCGTGAAGAGCATTCCGCTATGGTAGCGGTCAAAGCGCGTCAAAATGCGCTTAAGAATGAATACGCGCACCTCAAATTAGATATCACGGTTGAAGATGTACTCAATTCTCGCATGTTAGCTTATCCAATACATCTATTGGAAATGTGTCCGACTTCGAATGGCGCAGCTGCTATGATCCTAGCGGACGAGAAAACGGCTCGCGAACGCAGCGATAAACCCGTATGGATACGGGCTACCGAAACCGCTCACAACGAGCAATTCGAATTGGATTGGCGTGATGTCACAACAAAGAAACCGATCTTTTCCAGAGTAGCTGCAGAACGACTCTATAAAAAACTAAACGTCACGGATCCAACAAAATTCTTCGATGTCTTCGAAATCTACGAACCAGCAAGCTGGGCAGAATTGGTCTGGTATCAAGACCTTGGCTTATGCAAACCTGGGGAGGGATTTCATTTGATCGAAGAAGGTAGAACCGAAATTGATGGTGATATTCCGGTTAACCCGTCTGGCGGTGTATTGTCAACCAATTGCATTGGGGCATCCGCAATGCTCCGAATCTGGGAAGCAGCGCTGCAGATTCGCGGCGATGCTGGCGAACATCAAGTCCCCAAAGATGTGAATTGGGCGTTGACTACAGCCTACGGTGGCACCAATTGGACTGTGATGACCGCGCTATCCAAAGAATGGGATGAATAAGGAGTTACGTATGACAGAACAAGAATTAATCAGTATACCCCTTATGGTCGATGTACCCTATCGCTTTGCAGCGGGCAAATATATGTCCAAGTTCCTCATTGAACTGCGTGATAACGGAAAATTCTTTGGGATCCGCTGTCCAAAATGTGGTCGCGTACAGATGCCTCCGCGAGTTGTTTGTGCGGTTTGCCATGTAAAAAATGAGGGTTGGGTTGAGTTAGGACATGAAGGCACATTACTTGGTTTCAGCATCGTGCATTTGCCTTTAACCGACCCTACAACGGGTAAACCGCATGAAACTCCTTATACTTATGGATCCGTACGACTGGATGGAAGCGACTCAGCGCTTGATCACCTGATCAACGTTGAGCCAGATATCAACAAGATCAAGGTAGGTATGCGAATGCGGGTTGTATTACGTCCACGCGAAGAGCGCATCGGTGACCTGAGTGATATTATCTATTTTGAACCCATTGCAGGAGAATCATGATGAGCGACCAAGAATATCCACATTTTGAAGTCGATCAACATATCACAGTTAAAAGCAATTATTATGCTGGGATGATCGGAAGCCAGTTCTTCGTAACCTTACGTGATGAGAAGAAAATCCTAGGTACTCGCTGTAATACCTGCAATTTGGTCTATTTTCCACCTCGCAGTACTTGCGGACGATGCTTTTCGAAACTAACTGAGGATGATTTTGTAGAAATAGGTCCTCAGGGTACACTGGAAACTTTCACAAAAGTGAATTACAGCGAGCCGGTGCAGCCGCGTAAAGCTCCTTTCATCTATGGAATTATCAAATTGGATGGCGCGGATACCGGTATGGCGCATTTTATTGACGAGGTCAATTTCGATGACCTATATGTCGGGATGCGCGTTCAGGCTGTCTTTGACGAGGAAGCACAAGCAACCATGTTAGCGATTAAATATTTCAAACCGCTGGAGGAAAAATAAGCTTGGAGAAGCTATATTTTGAAGATTATACGTTAGGAGAACAGATTGTCTCCCCAGGTCGAACAATCACAGAGACGGATATCGTTAATTTCGCTTCCTTGACCGGTGATTGGCATCCGCTGCATACGAACGTGGAATATGCCAAGGACACTCCTTTTGGTGAACGTATCGCACATGGCATGTTGATCTTATCGGTCGGTAGCGCCCTTTTCTTTCGACTAGGTCCGTATGTACACCTACCCAAATCGTTCATCGCATTTTACGGGATGGACTCGGTGCGTTTTGTAAATCCAGTTAGGATCGGCGATACGATCCACGCCGAAATGGAAGTCACAGGATTGGAAGAGAAAGATGAGAAGCGTGGGGTGATATCGGCGATTTATAAGGTCGTAAATCAAGATAATCAGGATGTGGCTATCTATCACACCAAAGCGTTGGTGGGTAGAAAGCCCTAAGCAATTGGAGGCAACCTTGACAAGGAAATTTATCAATAAACGAAATTTGGAATTCTTACTTTATGAAGTATTTAATGTCCTTGATCTGACACAATATCCAACTTATCAAGAACATAATCGAGAAATGTTTGATATGGTGCTCAATACGAGCATGAAGATGGCAGAAGACACTTTCCTTCCCATTTTTGAAGAAATGGATCGAGAGCCGCCTGAGATGTCCGGCGGTAAAGTCAAAGTTCATCCAAAAGTACACGATATTATGCATCAGTTTGGTGAAGGAGGCTGGATTGGAGCGATTTACTCAGAAGAATTAGGTGGATTTCAGCTTCCCATTATGGTGGACAATTCTTGTTACTTCATTTTTTCAGCAGCGAACTATTCCGCAATTGTCTATCCAGGCTTATCGAAAGGGGCAGCCGGATTGATCATCAACTTCGGCTCACAAGAGTTGATTGATACCTATGTCCCGCCATTACTGAGCGGCAAATGGCAGGGTACAATGGCGCTAACTGAACCACAAGCGGGAAGTTCCTTGACCGATATCACCATGACAGCAACACCGGCTGAGGACGGTAGCTATCGTTTGCGTGGACGCAAGATCTTCATCTCGGCTGCAGACCACGATGCGGTTGATAATGTGGTGAATCTCATGCTTGCGAAGATCCCAGGCGGTCCACTAGGCGTAAAAGGGATTTCACTCTTTGTGGTGCCACAGAAACGCTTTGCGGATGATGGAAAATTGGTACCAAACGATGTCATCAGCAGCGAGATTTATCACAAGTTGGGCTACCGCGGCGCTCCAATTATCGGTCTAAGTTTAGGCGAGAATAACGATTGTCATGGTTATCTAGTCGGTGAAGAACATCAGGGGTTGCGCTATATGTTCCAGATGATGAATGAAGCTCGCTTGGGTGTAGGCATAGGAGCTGCAGCAATCGCATCAGCAGCTTATTACGCATCCTTGGACTACACGCTTGAAAGGACACAGGGACGTAAACTCAACCAGAAAGACCCCGCCCTACCTCAAATTCCAATCATTGATCACGCAGATATCAAACGGATGTTACTCTTCCAGAAATCAATCGTCGAGGGCTCACTTTCTCTGTTACTACAGTGTTCCTTCTATGCTGACCTAATCAGAGTATTACCAGATGGCGAAGAAAAAGAACGCGTGGAATTGATGCTCGATATCTTGACCCCAGTCGCAAAATCCTACCCATCTGAAATGGGAGTACAGTCAGTTAGCCAGGCGCTGCAATGTCTGGGAGGTTATGGATATTGTGACGATTTCCCCATCGAGCAATACTATCGCGATATGCGTATTCACCCGATCCATGAGGGGACTACAGGCATTCAGGGGATGGACTTGCTTGGTAGAAAAGTGGTTTACCACCAAGGGAAAGCCTTCCAATACTATCTTGCAGAGGTAAAAAGTGTCATTGAGCGAGCCAAAGCAATCGATGAATTGAACAACTATGCAACGAAGCTTGAAGAAGCACTTGAGACTTTAGAAGAAGTGACTGCACATCTGATCAACATTTCTCAAACAGAGGGGGCAGAGCGCTTCTTGGCAGATGCCACACCTTATCTTGAATTCTTCGGAATCATTACCATGGGTTGGCAATGGCTTCTGCAAGGGCTAACCGCCGTAAACACAATCAAAGAAAATCCTTTAGGCAAAGAAAGCGATTTCTATCAAAGCAAGCTGAACACCTTGCGATTTTTTTTCAAGTATGAATTACCAAAAACGCTTGGACTAGCTGCTGTACTGACGAACGAGGACAGTCTGACAGCAGAAATGGAGAGCAAGTATTTGGTATTGTAACCAATCGAACAATTTTTATTAGTTAGATAAAAAGGAGTAGAACATGGGTTTAATCAATCGTAATGTCCCTTTGCATAGCACGGAGTTCCAATGGTGGAACCCGACCCGAATCGTGTTCGGAAACGGCAAGGTTCGGGATTTAGCAGATGACCTGGATTTGGACTGGAACTTTGATGGTAAAGATAAAGTGATGGTGGTTACCGATCCAGGTGTTAAAAAGGCTGGCGTATTAGATTACTTGCTCGATTCGTTGAAGGGATCTTCTCGAGAAGTGGTCGCGATCTTTGATAAGGTTCTACCTGAATCAGATATCGATCAAGTTTACGAGATAGCCAAAATAGCAAAAGAAAGTCAGCCTGATTTTTGGATTGCCTTAGGAGGCGGTTCAGTGATCGATGTGACCAAGATGGCAGCCGTTATCGAATCCGAAGGTGGTGAAGTGGAAGACTATGCAGGTTTTTATATGGTCGAAAACGAAACCAAACCGATTATCGTCATACCTACTACGGCTGGAACCGGTTCGGAGGTCACATGGGGAGCAGTCATCATGGATCGACATTCGAAACGTAAGATCATCTGCGGTGACTATAAATTTATCCCCAAAGTGGCTGTCCTGGATCCTGAATGCACCCGCACACTTCCCCCACATATAGTTGTAGGAACAGCATTGGATGCGATGACACATGCGATAGGAAGCCTAGTCTCCGACCAAAGACAAGATATGTCCGGGGCGCTTTCCCTACGCGTTGTAGAAATGGTCGCAGACAACTTAGAAGAAGCCTATCACAATAATGCCAATAACCTAGAAGTACGCTCGAAATTGATGATCGCAGCAAATATGGCAGGCATTTCATTCCAGACTGCCTTACCAGGCGCCGATCATGGTATAGGTCATACAGCCGGCGCTTTACATGAGATCCACCATGGCATAGCGGTGGCGATCGCGAATCTATATGTGATGGAATATAATATGAAAGCCGTTCCAAATATATATGCAAGTGTAGCGCGAGCTTTGGGTGTCAAAGACGATGGCGCGTCCGATGAAGTCATGGGTATGCGAGCGATCGATAAACTCAAAGAGCTGTATGGAAAAGTAGATGTAAAACTGACCTATAAAGACTATGGCTTCCCCACTGATCATAATACGATAGAACAACTCATTGAACAGAGCATGGAAGATGGCACGATGGTCTTCAATCCCGTTCCGATCAGCCGCACGCCTGAATTTGAAAGACTGATCTTAAATTGTGTAGGAGTGTGAGCCTTGACAAAAATCATCGTTTTCGATCAATCGCGCTGCACATACTGTCAACTTTGCACACTTTATTGTTCTTTAGCTTTTAATAAAGACGGTATTGTGGAGTTCCGACCAGCGCAGGCAAGAATTCAAGTAGCCCAAAACGAAGACGATACGAAATATGCAGCGCACGTGTGCATTCAGTGTGAAGAAGCAACTTGTATGTCTGCCTGTCCGGTGGAAGGTTGTATCACTCGTAACCCTAATACTGGTGTCGTTGAAATAAATGAAGACCTATGTATAGGCTGTGGTAAGTGTGTGAAAGCCTGTGAATATGGCGCTATCTTCATGGTAGATGGGAAAGCGGTTAAATGTGAAGTTTGTGACGATCCGTTATGTGTCAAAGCCTGCGCTATGCAAGCGCTCTCGCTTGAAGAACCAAACGAAAAATATATCAGCGAGATCAAGAAACTATACGTGGAGGTGCCGCTATGAATGGCTGGATGGGAACCATTTTACGAGTTGATCTCTCCAGCGGTGTGATCAAACGAGAGGCGCTCGATCCAGATCTGGCATTTAATTATGTTGGCGGGCGAGGTTTGGCAACCAAAATCCTTTATGATGAATTGGATATTGAATGCGATCCTCTCAGCCCGGAAAATATGCTCATTTTTGCCAATGGACCCGCCACATTAGCATTGGGATTAAGTTCTGGACGCAGTATGGTCGTCACCAAAAGCCCATTAACAGGGACGATTTGTTCATCCAATGCGGGTGGGTACTTCCCGGCAGCTTTTAAAACCGCTGGTTATGACTTAATTATCTTTACCGGCCGTTCTGATCATCCAGTCTATTTACATATTAATGACGACAAAGCCGTCTTGCGCGATGCAAGTGATTTATGGGGCTTAGAGGCTGAGGAAACCGATCTAACAATCTTAAAAAAGGTCAATCCGAAACAAAGAAGAGAGACGAAAACAGCCTGTATCGGACCTGCGGGTGAGAATTTGGTACGCTTTGCAGGGATCGTACATGATGGACATAGGCTGGCAGCTCGATCCGGGGTAGGCGCTGTAATGGGCTCTAAGAATCTCAAAGCGGTGGCGATTCGAGGCACTGGCGGTGTGCGCGTCGCTAACGCGGAAGAATTACTACGTGCGACATTGATTGCAGATCATATCAAAACCACGGATCTAGGGATCGCCTTCGAGGAATTTGGTACGCCGCTTTTTGTGGATGTGTTAAATGCAGTTAATGCTATGCCTACTAAGAACTTCCAATATGGCTTTTTCGAGGATGGCGATCTAATCAATGGCGCAGAAATGTATGACCGCACCTTAGTGCGCAGTAAAGCCTGTTATGGTTGTCCGCTCAATTGCGGTCGTAACACACGCCTAGCAGATGATGCAAAATATCAAGGCAGAGGCGATGGTCCCGAATATGAAACGTTGTATTCACTCGGTTCAAACCTACTGAATGGCGATATTGAAGCTGTAACCAAGATGAATTATATCTGCAATCAAATGGGGATGGATGCAATCGATACAGGTGTGACCTTGGGAACGATTATGGAATTACAGGAAATTGGGCATCTCAGCGAAGCGGAAATTGGTTTCCCAATCACCTGGGGGGATGCAGAAGCCAGCATCCGCTTATTGAAAATGATCGCTAATGCAGAGGGCTTTGGTATAGAAGCAGGCAAAGGCGGTCGTTATCTAGCTGAGAAATATAATGCCCCCGAGGTTTTCATGGGTTCAAAAGGTCAAGGATTTGCTGCTTATCACCCGCGCGCGATGGTTGGACAAGGATTATTATTCGCTACATCACCGGAAGGAGGCAATCATACAACCGGCAATACCATTCAACAAGAAATGAATGGTATCCCAACCCCGATGGATCCGCTGACAGCGGAGGGTAAACCACAATTGGTGATCAAGAACCAGAATGAGACTGCCTTCATCGAATCAATGGGTGTGTGCATTTTTCCCTACATGTTCCTGGAAAATGGCTTGGAGGCTTTTACAGAACTCTATAATGCCATTATCGGAGCCGAACTGACCGAGGAAGATACATTTCGAATGGGAGAGCGAATCTTCAATCTTGAGCGAATGTTTAATTATCGCTTGGGTTTCACCCGAAAAGATGACACCCTCCCGAAACGATTGACAGAGACTCCTCACCCTGAAGGTGTTGCCGAAGGTAACGTCGTCCCATTGGAACAAATGTTGGATGAATATTATCAACTGCGTGGATGGACAATCGATGGAATCCCCACGCAAGAAAAATTAGAGACATTAGAAATTGTGTGATGCAAGTTAGGCTTAAACTTTCTGGATTGCTAAGGGAATACTATCAACATCGACCCTATCCACGGGAAGAGAAAGTTGACCTTACAAATGGGTCAACGGTGGCAGATTTATTCGATCAGTATGAAATTCCTTATGATCGTGTGCATATTTTGATCGTCAATCGCCATCATGCCGATCTCGGAACATCCCTGAAAGAAGGCGACGAAGTTTGGGCGTTACCATTAGCAGCCGGAGGATAAATTAATTTTCTCTCATTCAAAATAAAGGAGACCGAAATGATTACGTATTATAGCAAAGCATGGATGGAAGCTTGTAAAGATAAAATGAATAACTCTGACCAACATATGAAAAAAGCACGCAAGCTTGACGGGTTGTGGTTCTTCCGTCTGTATGACGGGCCAGACAAGAAAGATCGCTCTGGAAAATGGCTATTCGATAAGGGAAAAGTAGTCAGCGTGGAATTCGAATCTAAACCATCTCCTTGGACAGAATTGCGGGATGCGCCTCTTCCTGCAGATGCCGTAGGTCGCTTCACAAGCCCCTTCGACATGATGGCAGCCCTCAACCGTGGAGAAATCAGCCCACTCAAGGCGCTTTCTTCTCCCGATTATAAACTTGAGGGTAAGAAAGTATTGGTTTTCAAAATGATGCAGGGGATCAACTCCTGGAACGACCACAATGCCTTGGTCGAATGTGACTATGACTTTACCGAGACGGACGACGAAGGCAACAAAATCGGATAAGAACGCGTTCTCGGTAAGAAATTCAAACAAGGAGGTCGGGTGGGACAAAAACCACCAGGCGTTACAGATCATCATGAATCTGTAACGCCTATCCAGCGCGAGAATAAGGAGAAGACAGTATGCTAGAAACAGAAAAAACGATTACCCAAATCTTCTGGAAGCGTGTGGAAGAAAAAGGCGATACACCTCTTTTCATTTATCATAAACCTGGTGATTTCCCACCGTACACGCACAAAGGCAAACTGAGGAAAATGAGTTGGACAGAAGCGGCTGAACGTGTGAAAAATATCGGGTTAGGTTTGATGGCATTAGGCATTCAAAAAGGGGACCCTGTATCGATCATGTCCAGCACCCGTATGGAATGGGCTCTGGTAGATCTGGGGTTGCTATCGATTGGTGCGGCGACTGGTAGTATCTATCCCAACAATATTCCTCAACAAGCGCGCTATATCCTGAACGATCTCAATTCACCCATCGTTTTTGTAGAACAAGCTTGGCAAAGAAACACCTTTCTAAGACATAAGGATGAATGCCCGCAACTGCGCAAGATCATTACCATCGATTGTGAACCAGGCGATGACCCAATGACAATGTCGCTCGATGAATTAATGGAATTAGGCGCGGCGCAGAACAATAATCTCCAGGCAGCCTTTGAGGATGCCGTCCAAGCTGGTCAGCTTTCTGATATCGCCTCATATATCTATACCTCTGGAACAACAGGTATTCCCAAAGGCGCGGTGCATAATCACAATTCAATGATTTATACCATTTATACAGGCGTAAAATGGTTACCCATCGAACCAGGATATGTAGATCTTTCCTTCCTCCCCATGGCGCATATCTTCGAGCAGTTCGCAGGGGCTTTATTAGATATCTATCGCGGTGATGTAATTATTTCCTTCGCACGCAGTATGGACACCGTAGCCAAAGATTTTGCGTTTATCAAACCAGATTTCATTCGCGTCGTACCCCGTTTGCTAGAAAAAGTATTTTCCACAATTTACAGCAAGTCGGATGTTTTAGCGCATCTCTCCCCTGATGGCTTAGAAAAAGCTTTGGAAATTTGCGCTCGAGTACGTATCCTAGGGGAATTAGAAGGACAACAAATTTCAGAATCCGATCAAAAAAAGATCGCGTATTTTGAAGAAAATAACTTCGAGCATCTAAAGAAATTAGTCTTCGGCGGGCATCTAAAGTTTATGGTGACCGGTGGAGCGCCGCTCTCGCGTGAAATCAACGAGATCTTTTGGAAATTAGGCTTACCCGTCTATGAATTATATGGGATGACTGAAGCAGGTGGAGCCACGACCAATCGTCCTGGACATACCAAAATTGGTACTGTAGGAAAACCTTGGCCAAACTATGATTGGAAAGGTCAAATATCTCAAACAAAAGTTTCGGATGAAGGAGAGATCCTCGTAAAGGGACCGAATGTGATGTTGTGCTATCACAATAAACCTGAAGATACCAGTGAAGCATTGAAAGATGGCTGGTTGCATTCCGGCGATGTGGCGGTCGTTGATGAGGATGGTTTTTTTACGATCACCGATCGTATTAAAGATATCTTGATCACCGCTGGCGGAAAGAATGTAGCGCCCATTCATGTTGAGAGCGTGATCAAAGAAGAACCGATTATTAGCCAAGTCGTTGCTTATGGTGATCGCAAAAAATATCTAACCGCGATCATCACACTAGATGAGGAGGAATTATCCAACGTTGCAAATGAATTAGGACTCAAAGGTACTTATCAGGAATTAGTAAAGCACCCCATTATTCGCGAGAAAGTTGAACAAATCGTTGAGGATAAGAATGAAAAGCTCGCTAGATATGAGACGATAAAGAATTTTATTATTCTCGATGAAGATTTCTCGATTGAAAATGGCTATCTGACTCCAACGTTAAAAGTAAAACGCAAAGAAGTCTACGCCAATTATAGATCACTATTAGATACGCTTTATTCAGACTGATTAATTTCCAATCAGCCAAAGGAGAAGGACATATGGAAACAACTATCAATCAAGTTTTTGTCAACCGTGTGGCGAAGTACGGCGACCGCTTAGCTGTCGAAAAACGTTACGGCGACCGCTGGGAGACAGCCACATGGAACGAATATTACGATCGTTCCCGCAATATCGGGCTTGGGTTGTATGAATTAGGTGTACGTAAAGGCGACCGGGTTTCGATATTAGCAAATAATCGTTTGGAATGGATTTATACGGATATGGGAGCTCTGGGTATTGGCGCTTGTTCGGTGGCGATCTATGCTACGCTGCCAAAAAACGAGGTGGAATATCTGATCAGAGATTCCGGCTCAAAGGTCGTTGTTGTTGAAGATAAAAATCAACTCGAAAAAGCGCTTTATGCGAAAGAGAAGAACGCCTGTCTAGAACGAATCATCGTCATCGATACAGAGGGATGCCAAATTGATGGAGAGAATACGCTCAGTTTCCAGAGTGTGATGGAAAGCGGTAAGAAAGTGCATGCCGAATCACCTGATTTATTTGGTCAGCTAACTGAGAGCATTACCCCTGATGATTTACTGACCCTACAATACACCTCCGGCACAACCGGTATGCCCAAAGGAGCTATCATTACCCACGGGACTGTGATGGCACAATTGCGCGCTCTGGACGCAGTCAGCCCGAAATATGGTTATGACACGGATAATGTGGTTGGATTTCTACCGCTTAGCCATATCTTTGAGCGTGTGCCCGTGCATTATTATGTGATGTATCGAGGCATCACCAAATCTTATGCTGGCTCGATGGAGACCTTAGTGGAAGACATCAAAACTAAGCAGCCAACGATCATGTTTGGCGTGCCACGTGTACATGAGAAAATCTACCACAAGATGCTAAGTGGAATTAATGAGAAACCACCGATCGTGCAAAAACTCTTCTCTTGGGCGCAAAGGGTTGGCAACGAAGTCAGCCTCTGCAATCAAGAGAAACGCCCCGTACCTGGTAGTCTAAAATTCAAGCACAAACTAGCCTACGCAGTGGTATTTAAGAAACTCCAGGAAGCGCTTGGCGGGCGTATCCGCTGGTTCTGCGCGGCTGGCGCGCCAATCCAAAAAGAGATCGTGAACTTTTTCAACGCGGCAGGTATTTTCGTTTTGGAAGGTTATGGCATGTCTGAAGTAGCTGGCGGCGCTACACTGAGCAATCTAGATGATTTCTTCCCGGGTTCAGTCGGTCGCCCGTTACCTGGTTTCGATATCAAAATCGCTGACGACGGAGAGATCTTGATGAAAGGAGATAGTGTCTTCACCGGTTATTGGGGTATGGAGGATAAAAAATCTGAATTCTTCACTCCAGATGGTTATTTTATGAGCGGAGATATCGGCGAGTTCAACAAAGATGGTCTGCTCTTTATCACAGACCGCAAGAAAGACTTATTGATCACCTCCGGCGGTAAGAATATAGCGCCGTATAAGATTGAAACGATCTTCAAGGAGAACCCCATCTTTGCACAATTCGTGGTCGTTGGAGATGCGCATAAATACCTAACTGCGTTGGTCAATATCGATCTTGATGTCGCTCACGCACTGGCTGAGGAAAATAGTATTGTCTGCGAGAAAAAGGAAGACTTGCTAGATGACTCGCAATTCTTGGAACTGATCGATCAATTTGTTAATGAAGCGAATTCACGCCTGGCAAGCTTCGAGACAATCAAGTATTACCGCATCCTGAAAACGCCCTTCTCCCCCGAAACGGGTGAACTGAGCGTCAAGCTCTCGGTCAAACGGGATGTGGTTCAAGATAAATACGCCGATATAATTGCATCGATGTATGGTTAGAAATTTCACAGCAGAGATAAAGAGTTCACAGAGCATTATCGGAGTGGAAGCAATTCCATCGATAAGCTCTGTGTTCTCCATGTCTCGGTGATAAATCAATTAAAGAGAGGATTATATGGATCAAAATGATGTCGTAATTGTCAGCGCTGTACGTACCCCTTTTGGCAGGTTCGATGGATTAATGAAATCGATCCCTAGTATCGATCTGGGGGTGATGGTCTTGAAAGAAGTTGTCAATCGAATCAACTTAGACCCTAAAGAAGTCGATGAAGTCTATTATGGCACCTGCATCCCCGCAGAATATGCCCTATACACGAATGTGCCAGCGAGACAGGTCACCCTATTGGCTGGGTTTCCAGAAGACAATATCTCTTTGACGATCGATAGGGCATGCTGCTCTTCGATGACCGCACTGCGCTATGGCTTTCGAGCGATCAAAGCCGGAGATGCGGATGTCGTGATCGCATCTGGCGCGGAAAATATGGGCAATACGCCTCTGATCGCCAGCGCCGATAAAGCACGCTGGGGCGCCCGGTTAGGTCATATCCAATTAGAGGATATTCTCTTCGAGTTGGGATACAGCCGAAAGGGGTTTGCACCTGTGGCAACTGATTCAGGAGAGGTAGCGGTTGAACATGGCATCACCCGAGAAATGCAGGATGAATGGGCGCTAACCAGCCATCGACGTTGGTATGACGCTTATAACAACGGGAAATTTAAGCTCGGCGAAGAGATTATGCCAGTAGAAATCCCACAGCGTAAGGGTGACCCAATCATCTTGGATCGAGATGAACCACCGCGCGATAATGTTTCTTTAGAAAAAATGGCGAAACTACCAACGATCTATGGCAGCCCAACCGTCACGGCTGGAAATGCCCCTGGATTAAACGCCGGTGGATCCGCGATGGTGATCATGCGTCGTTCCAAGGCGGAAAGTATGGGTCTCAAAGCGCTTGCTACCATTGAAGCTTGTCAACCAGCAGCCGGCGCGCCGAAGTATATGGCAGAAGTCCCAGCGCAAGCAATTCAAAAGATGCTTGGAAAAACCGAGTACAACTTAGATGATGTGGATGTGATTGAGATCAATGAAGCATTCGCGGCAGTGACCTTAGTCTCACTCAAAGTCCTGGCTGATAATGATCCCGATAAATTTGAAGTTTTAAAACAGAAAACCAACGTGAATGGCGGCGCGATCGCAATTGGGCATCCAGTAGGCGCCAGCGGAGCGCGCGTCACCATGACTATGATGTATGAGCTGATGCGACGCGGCGGGGGTGTTGGGATCGCAGCCATCTGCGGTGGTCTATCACAAGGCGAAGCGATATTGGTCAAGGTGTGATGATGAGCGATTGGCGAGATCAAACAGAGCCTTTAGTTTTAAAAGGTCAAATCAAATTACCCTATACATGGTCGGTGGGTGAAACGGGAAGCCGATTTCTTATCGCTCTGAGAGACGAGCAAAAGATCTTGGGGAACCGCTGCTCTAATTGCGATAAAGTATATGTACCACCAAGAAAGAATTGCGGCTTCTGTTTTAAAGAAATTGGCGAAAATGATTGGGTTGAACTTGGTACAGAGGGGATTGTAAAATCATACACAGTTGTTCATTTTGAATCCCCACTACAACCAATCAAACCACCCTTTGCATATGCACTGATCCAATTGGATGGCGCGGATGTCAGCCTGATGCATTTGATCAAGGACAATCTGGATCGGTTGGAAAATGGCGCGCGAGTGAAAGCAAAATTCGCTGATAATCGCAAAGGTGATATCTTGGATATCGAGCGCTTCGAAATCATCAGGGAGGAGGAATAAAATGGAAGATATCGCCATTGTGGGCGTTGCCCAAACGAAATACGAAGCTCGAAAATATAAAGAAACCTATTACGATATGATCTATGAAGTCACCAAGGCAGCTCTTAAAGATTCGGGACTCAGCCTGGAAGATATCGACAATGTCATCACGGTTTCGAATGACTTCTTCGATGGACGCACAATATCCAGCATGGCAATTGGCGAAGCAGCTGGCGCGCATGATAAGAATATCTCCACGGTTGAAGGCGATGGCAGCTTTGGCGCTTTTTACGGGGCAATGCGCGTCTTGGCAGGTTATCGTTCAACCTTAGTGGTTGCGCATGGAAAAGGAAGCGAAGGGGATCCAAGATTCATTACTAACGCTATGTTCGATCCAGTTTATCAGCGACCATTAGGAATTGAAGCAATCAGCGCGGCTGCCCTACAAGCCAATACCTATATGACCCGCTATGGGATCAGCGAGCGACAACTTGCACAAATATCCGTAAAGAACCTAGGCAATGCGAAATACAACCCAAATGCCCATCTAGCTATGGACATTACAGTGGAAGATGTGATCAATTCGCCGAAAGTCGCCACACCGCTCAAGGAACTGGATTGCAGCCCAGTCAGCGATGGCGCGGCAGCGATCATCATCGCCAACGCTGAAATAGCTCAGAAAGCGAAACAGCCTCCGATCTGGATCAAGGCGATCACCCATTGTTCAGAAGCTTATTTCTTGGGTGATCGAGATTTGGCTGTTCCGAAAGCATTGCAGGATGCTGCCCAACGGGCATATAAAATGGCAGGTATTCAAGATCCACGCCAGGAGATCGACTTGGTTGAACTCTATGATGCCTTCAGCTATATGGAACCGCTTTGGTTAGAGGGAATGGGATTTTGCGCTCCTGGGGAGGGAGTCAAATTAACCGAGCAAGGTGTGACCGCATTAGGAGGCGAGCTTCCCGTCAACCCTTCCGGAGGCGTACTCTCTTCACATGCAATTTTGGTAGCTGGATTAGCGCGTATCATTGAGGCAACTCTCCAACTTCGAGGTCAAGCAGGCAAACGCCAAGTTAAAAGCGCCCGCACAGCTCTAGCACATGGCATCAACGGCGCTTGTGGACAGAGTCATTGCGTCTGGATCCTGGGAGGAGCATAAATCATGGCAAAACGTGTAGCAATTATTGGTACTGGTCAGACCCATCATCGCAGCCATCGCTTGGATGTGAATGGGCGCGAGATGATTTACGAGGCAGTCAATCGCGCTTTGGATGATAGCGGATTGACGATCGCTGATATCGATGCGATCGTGATTGGGAATATGGATCACTTTGAATCGATCAATTACGTTGACGCCTGGAGTGTTGAAGGCTCAGGGGGCGTGATGAAACCGATCATGAAGGTGACCACGGGCGGTACAACTGGCACATCAGTCGCGATTGCGGCTTACTATCATGTCGCTTCGGGGATGTTCGACAAGGTACTGGCGATCGGTTGGGAAAAGAACTCAGAGAGTGATACAACAGGAGCAATTGTGACCTGCAGCGACCCAGTTTGGGATCGCTATTCGTATTCTGGCGCAATCCCAAGTCTAGCAACAGAAGCCTCAGCTTATATGGAAAAATACGGCGCCACACCGGAAGATGCAGCCTACGTAGCGTTACGGGAACGAACGCACGCCCAAAATAACCCCTATGCGCATATGTACGGCAGACCGATCACTTTGCAAGACGTGATGGATTCACCGATGTTGGCGTATCCGATCCGTTTATTGGATATTTGCCCTCGCACAGATGGCGCTGCGGCAGTCATCTTCGCTTCGGAGGATGTGGCTGAAAAACTCACCCCTCAACCTGCTTGGATCCAAGCCGCCTCTGTACGACATACATTTACTTGGTTTGGTGATGTCGATCAGCGCAGCGGGTTACAATCATTGCAGCGGGCATCTCAGGAAGCTTATCGTATCGCCGGTATCAAGAATCCGGTCGATGATTTCGATGTAGCAGAACTATATTTACCCTATTCGTATGCTGGTTTGAAATGGATCGAAGCGCTCGGCTTTTGTGAACCCGGTGAAGGACCGCAATTTATACGCGACGGACACACGAATATGGGCGGTAAAATACCCGTCAACCCATCCGGCGGCGTAATGAGCACAAATTGTATCGGAGCCACCGCCTTATTGCGTGTGGCAGAAGCAGCCATACAAGTTATGGGAAAAGGCGAAGCACGACAAGTCCCAGATGTGAATAGAGCGCTGGCAACCGGTTTTGGCGGCTGTTGGTGGTCAGACGTAATGATCTTGGGGAAGGAGAAACCATAATGAGCCAGAAATCTGTTGAATTATTGACTATTACCTCTGCACCAATCGGAATGCCCTATCAATGGTCAGTAGGTATTTATGGCAGTCGTTTCTTCGAGGAAATCCGCAAAACGCAACGCTTCGTCGGTATTCGCTGTCCACAATGTGGAAAAGTCAGGGTACCCCCTCGGCGAATTTGCGGAGAATGCTTCTGTGAGATGGATGAGCTGGTTTATTTACCTAGCGCTGGAACGATCGTAGCTTTTTCTGTCGTGAATTATCCATTTCTCGATCCATCGACCGGTAAGAAACGACCGATCCCCTATACCTATGGCTATATTCAGATCGATGGCGCTGATAATATTTTTTCGCATATCATCAATGAAACGGATGCAGATAAGATCCGGGTTGGCATGCGCGTTCAAGCTGTGTTCAAGAAACCCGAAGAGATGCAAGGCAATATCGAAGACATCCGATATTTCGATATTATCAAGTAAGGAGTTAATCATATGAAAAACAAAGTTATTCTCACCGCAGCGATTACTGGCGCGGCAACCTTTCCAAGCCAAAGCCCCTATATCCCGATTACCCCTGAACAGATCGCTGACGAAGCAATAGGCGCGTGGGAGGCAGGCGCGGCAGTTGTTCATATCCATGCACGCAACCCCGAAGATGGACGACCATCTTCCGATGTGGAACTATACCGCAAGATCATCACATCGATCAAAGAAAGGAGCGATGTGGTGATTGGGATCACCACTGGCGCAGGGGTTGGGATGAGTGTTGAACAACGCGCCGCTCCGATTAGTATGTTCAAGCCTGAACTTGCCTCGCTGAATATGGGCTCGATCAATTTTTCGATGCACCCCCTTTTGGAGCGCATCAAAGAATGGAAATTTGACTGGGAAAAGGGATATGTAGAAGCCAGCCGAGATTATATTTTTCCGAATACCTTTGCTTCGCTTGAAAAAATATCCACAATCATGAAAGAGAACAACACAAAACCGGAATTGGAAATCTATGACACAAGCCATTTATACAATGCGTCTTATCTGGTCAGCGTCGGTTTTCTGGAACTACCCTTACATATGCAGTTTGTATTAGGTGTAATGGGCGGCACGCAAGCAACAATCTATGATCTGGTGCACCTCAAGAATACGGCTGACCGTTTGTTTGGCGATCAATACACCTGGTCGGTGATCGGAGTTGGTTACCCGAACGAATTCCGGCTTGGCGCGGCAGCCTTGACGCTTGGCGGACATATCCGCGTCGGATTGGAAGATAACCTGCTCATTGATCGAAAAGAATTAGCGACTAGCAACAAGCAATTGGTCGAGAAAATGCGCCGTATTTGTGATGAACTTGGCAGCACACTAGCAAGTCCGCAGGAAGCGAGGGAGTTTATCGGGTTAAAAGGAATGAACAAGGTAGGCTTCTAAATCAATTCAAAGGAGAATTCAATGCCAAAATCAATTGAAATCTTAAAAGAAGGACAAGGCGAATTATTGGGTTGGCATGACCCTGACGAAAATCGCGCTTGGATCAGAGAGAATAAGACGCGCGGTTTGGTCGATAAACGAATGAGCGTCGAACAGGCTGTTAGCCAATTTATCAAGGATGGCGATTATCTGGCAATCGGCGGATTTGGACATATTCGCGTCCCGATGGCGGTTGTCTATGAGATCATCCGACAAAAAAGACGCGACCTGATCATGGCGGGAAAAACGGCTGTGCATGATATTGATATTCTAATTGGCGCTGGATGCATCAGTAAGGTCGAATGTGCCTATTCGTTTGGGCATGAGCTGCGCGGTTTATCACCAGCAGGACGTCGAGCGGTGGAAAGCGGTCAAGTAAAAGTGGCTGCAGAAATTTCCAACAGCGGATATCAATGGCGTTTCTTAGCCGGTATGATGGGCATCCCCTTCATCCCAGTGCGCAATTTAATGGGTACAGGGACGTTCGAGAAAAGTTCTGGAAAGGTCATCCGAGATCCGTGGAGCGGAAAACCGGTAGCGGTCTTACCGGCTGCTTATCCGGATGTGGCGCTCTTCCATGTACCGCGCTGCGATAAATATGGCAATGCCCAAATTGACGGAATCCTGGTGGAAGACTTTGAGCTGGCACGCGCAGCTCGGCGTGTGATCATCAGCGCTGAAGAGATCATCGATAATGATGAGATCCGTAGAGACCCAGACCGAACCGCGATCCCATTCTTCCTGGTGGATGCGGTCGTTGAAGTACCCTTTGGCGCACATCCGACTTTGATGCCTTACCGCTATTTCTTCGACGAGGTACATATCAAAGAATGGATGACAATGGCAAAAACTGAAGAAGGGGCACAGGAATATTTCGACAAATATGTATTCGGTGTCGAGAACTTTGATGCGTATTTGGAGAAGATCGGCGGTCTGCGTACCTTGCAGATGCTCAAGCAAATTGAGCTTCTCCAAAGACCAATGACGAATGCGAAAGCGCCTCAGGAGTAAACTCATGAATCAGATAACGAATCAAGATTACAGCATTTCAGAACTTTTGGCTTGCGTAGCATCGCGGATGTTAGAGGATAATCGAGCTGTATTTGTAGGCACTGGTCTGCCGATGATCGCGACCATGCTGGCGCAGCGCACACATGCCCCGAATATTTTAATCATCTTCGAAGCAGGCGGCATTGGACCGCAAGTGCCGGTGCTGCCCATCTCTGTTGGTGATTCACGCACCTTCTATCGAGCGGTAGCAGCCAGCTCGATGCACGACGTCATGTCGATGGCTCAGGGCGGTTATATCGACTATGGCTTTTTGGGCGCGGCAGCAATCGATGCTTATGGAAATCTCAACACAACTGTGATTGGCGACTGGGAAAAGCCAAAGGTGCGTTTACCGGGTTCAGGCGGCGCGAATGACGTCGGATCGTTCACTTGGCGATCTCTGTATATCATGCGCAATCAAAGTACACGCACATTTATGAAGAAACTCGATTTCATCACCACCCCAGGTTATTTGGATGGACCTGGCGCGCGTGAGAAAGCAGGTTTACCAGCGGATTGCGGACCCTATCGCGTGATTACACAATTCGGCGTATATGGTTTTGACGAGCAAACGAAACGATTGATGCTGCTCAGTCTACACCCTGGAATTACCGTGGAGGATGTGCAGGCAAACAGCGAGTTTGAGATCATCATTCCCGAGCATGTGCCCTTCACAGAACCACCCACAGCAGAAGAAAAACGTAAATTACAAGAGATCGATCCGACTGGCATGGCGCTGGGGAAGTGAGATTTTGAGAGTTGGTCAGAAAACCTGATTAAAAAATATCTGAAATCCCGATTGGAATTAATAAAAAAACAGGAACTCATATGAGATCCTGTTTTCTTTTTACGCAAAAGAAACTTCACAATTTATTTCGTGAATGAAATCAGAATCTTATGGAACAGCACGCTTGTCAATGTTTTCAAGTTTGATCGTTGGGAAGTCTACAATCTGCACGGTTGTGGAAGAGTTGGAAACCTTGCCATCGGTTTGTAAAATTTTTTCTACATTCATCTCAAATTGCTGATCTTTGGTGGCGCGCTGTTCGCGACAATCAAATGCAGATTGAGCATAGGGTTTCACAACCTGATCGGCTGCCTTTATCCTATTGATTTGCTTGATTGCTCTTTTGACGCATCGCAAATCCAAGCAGCGGATACATGAGAACCGATAACATCGCCACACCAACCAATACAGCAGCTAATTCGGTTGTCATACGACTGCTTTCCACGCCTAGTTCAGTGATTACGATCACTAGCGGCAATTGCGTCGCGCCGAAAAAACCAAGCGACCAGCGATCAAAACGAGGCAGTTCATTACGATAAAACCAAAGCGCAGGCAAGCCGCGTACAACAAAGAAAAACAATAAAAAGAGCGGAATTAAAATCAGACTGCCGGGATTCTGCAACAATAAACCAAGATCAAAACTTATCCCGCTGACGATAAAAAAGATCGGGATCAGGAAACCATAACCGAGCCCTTCGTATTTTGCATGCAGCGCTTCGATATTATGTTGATTGATATTGGGGGTACCACGCACGTACTGCGCCACAATGATCCCAGCGGCAAAAGCGCCTAACAAAAAGTCCAGCTTCAATACTGCAGCCAGGATGATAAAACCGATCATGATCATCAACGTCAAGCGCACAGCAAGTTGGGCGCTGGAATGCATCGTGTGAGACAATAAGCGTACCAAACGCGGTGGGCGCCAGCGGCGCACTAAATAGATACCGACTAATAAAAGCAGGACAAAAATATTCAGAATAATAGCGCTCGATAAACCACTGCGTTCCGCATTGAGCAGTAGGGCAATCATCACGATTGGTCCGAATTCTCCGATTGCGCCGTATGCCATTGTATATCTGCCAAATTTCGTCTCCAACTCACCCGCATCTCCCAGCATGGGGAGCAAAGCGCCTAATGCAGTCGTGGCGATCGCTAAACCAACATATAGGAAAGAAGATGCGACTAGCCCGCTGATATGCAGGAGGATCGCGATTAGAAATGCAGCAATCAAACCAACCAGCCAGCTCGTGATTGCCAATTTGAGCGGTTTGCCTTTGATGCGATTGAAATCAATTTCATAGCCTGCCAAGAAGAAAAGAAAAGCTAAGCCAAGTTGACCGAGAACATAGACGGTGGAATTGACCTCTGCCCAGCCCAGAATCTGCGGACCAATGATGACGCCCAATGCAATTTCCAAGACGACGACCGGAATTTTAACTTTAGGGATCAGATCTGCAACGATAGGCGCCATAACGGCTGCAGAAAGGATGATGAAAAAGCTTAATACTGGGTTATCCAAGGGAAGAACCTCCTATGGTTGATCTTAGTTTTTTCGATTATTAAACTATGCGCAT
>Ga0172371_10000853_pt1 | contig 48287 bp, 50 predicted proteins | sample Lak12m_FD_114543 | JGI IMG/M metagenome (GOLD analysis project Ga0172371, IMG submission 114543) | Freshwater microbial communities from Kabuno Bay, South-Kivu, Congo - kab_022012_12m | ecosystem: Environmental > Aquatic > Freshwater > Lake | place: Democratic Republic of the Congo: South-Kivu... | reverse complement strand
AGCCTTTAGAAGACTGGTTGTGAGATACGAGAATCATATCAGTATGTTCATCGCTTTCTTGGAACTGGGGTTCGCTATGATAACACTCAGAAAATGTTTATGAGGTTTTGCAACCACTTCTAGATATTATGAAGGACAAATAGAATCGGCTTCCGACGCTTCTTTGACGCAAAGCCATCGGAGATATGGAGTTCTTTGCAACGAGATGACCAACTTGGCAAATTCCTGAGGTGGAAACACGGAAGACACCAATTACTTCGATTCGCGATCTTGAAATTAGGCGAGCGTGTCAGTCCCACAGCAAGAGGGAAGCCGGACACTCAAATCCGCATAAATCACCCACGATCCGGATTAGTTACGCGAATGAACTAGGGTCTACCCAGAATGAGGATTTCGAAGCCTCTGGAGCCAAGGTATTCCGCAGACACAGATTGCAGCCCTTTTGACGTGTGGGCAGCCTCGTTGTTCACGGTATTTTGGGCATGTAATGCGCGAGTGCAGAGACAATGCTTTGCCGCTTTGGCCCTTTCATGAGGCGGAGCAAAAGTTCTTGGTATTCTCCCGGCGCAAGTCCAAAAAATTTCGAAATTTGGGTCGGTAAGCTCTTTCTGTTGTACACGCGCAGCAGGTCGTCCAAATTGCCGGCCTTGATAGCTGTGTCAAACACGCTCTTGCATTGCGCATGAATTTCTTCTATATCGACTCGGGCCAAACTAGCTTTCAGGCCATCCGATAGCCCAAGTTTGTCATTGGAGGTCTTGCAGAAGGCCCCAAGCAAATATTGAATTTGCTTCTCGGCCATTGACGAGATCTGCAATTCAAGTTCGCCTTTCAAAGCGGACTGTATGTACGCGGTGACGTCGCTTATGACGACATTAGCATCTTTCCCAAGGTGCTCAGCCATAATCCGTAAGGCCGGTTCCACGCAGAGTAAATTTTCAATTTCCGCCACTGCAATAGTATGGATACCTTGCGATTCAAGAGCGCTAATTTCCTTGGGGCCCTTGTAGTCGCTGTCGGTAATTCCCACAGCATCCAAATGATGAAGTGACGGATTATTTCTGAGCGCTTTGGTGGACTCAATCACATTGGCGCAACCGCCCCGCGGAATAACGTGCCGGGAATAGACAATTTGATAGATTGTTGAATCAAGACCGCCAGTTTCGCCTTCACAAAACAAAATCTTCTTTCGGCTTCCTATGACTTCAAGAATCATGCTTTCGGGTAGTGCGTCGTCAACAGGAACTTCCGCCCAGGTCCAAGCGCTGTTACCGGAATAGCTTTTTACCCAAATCTTAGTAGCGTCCACCCGGGAGGATGCAAAATCCAAGTCATGAGTTATATAAATGATTGTCTTCGTCTGGCCGAGTTCCTCAATACTATTCCAGAGCTTGTCTAGGAGCGACTTGTGCAAATGCATTTCCGGCGTGTCAACTATAATGATCGAGTGGTCCGGGGCGCAAAGGCACTGACCAATTAGGTATAGGGCAATTCGTTCACCGTCACTCATCTCCTTACCGTGGTATTGCGACTCATCGATTTTGTTAACCAGGACCTTTCCGTCCGCGAACTTAATTTCCCGATGGGGCATGATGTCAGCCCATATTTTGACAATGATATCAATTGGCGAGTCGGGAACCGGGATGTAGCACTCAGATACCCTGGTTTCCTGCGTATGCTTTCTATCTCGCTCTGCGGATTTGGCAAAAAGAAGCGACAACAGTTTGTTGTAGTCGTTTAGCAGCCAAGTTGCAGGGTTGCTACCCCAGCGATCATGAATTTTCCGATCCACGCTCGCGTGTGGCTGAAAGGTGCCAAGAATCAAATCTTTTTCAGCTTGCTCCAGGCTCTTCAGCTCAGCATAATCTGGAATTGCCAAAGCTTTCTGCGCACTGATTCTATGAACTGTATATTGCTTCTGATTTTGCTGCTCAATCCAAATTCCTAGGCGGGTCTTGCCAGATCCATTTGCGCCGATCAAAACAATGTTGCCGGAGAAGTCAATCTTCTCAGGATCACCGCTGCCTCCTCTGTTTGGGAAAGTGATGGACAACGACATCTATTAGCTCCGGCATATCCGTTTCACTGCCACCTGCTGGGCGTGAAAGCACAGGTCTTCATAGGACGCTCCCTCGGGCAGAGGGGCCAAGGCCAGTGCGAGATCGCCTTTGGCTCTTGCCAACCAATCCTGTGAAGAACCGGATGGACCTCTATCCTGCGGCATGATAGAGTTCTTTCCCTTCTCGAAGGGCCGGACATAGGACCATCGCCGGATTCGCTCCGTGCTCCCGGACATCGCTTTCTGTAACTACCACGATGTCCTTGGATAGGCCCAGTCCAGCGAGTTTGCGGTATAGAACCTGTGCCGTACGCCGCCGATGCGCCCCATCCGGCATTATGACCAGCAAGTCCAGGTCACTCGCCGGTCCCATTTCTCCACGCGCTGCGGAACCAAAAAGGATCAGCCTTTTCGGCTTGACCACTTCCGTTATTTTCCGAACAATTTCATCCAGGAGGGCGCTGCTCAGCGTTTCAGCCTTTATCATGACGTCTCCAACGGCAATCTGCAATCCATTAGAATTTCCAGGATATTATACCTGATTCGGTTCGCGATCTGCAAATTCGGTCCTAAAATGACAAGAGGGGCGGGTTTGTTGGCCGGATTAGCGGAGGCGCTGCTTAGCTGTCCGGCTATCGAGCGCTTGATCTAGGCTTCCAACAATACAAGGGATCGTATCCGGTTGTCGTCATGACTGTAGAACTGAACCAGACCGTCCGCAGTTATGCGAAACACATGACCAGCACGTTGCTTCTTCTTGCTAAAATCAGGATGACTGAAAAGCCAGTTCAAGAGCTTTAGGACTGGCGCCATGTTGCGTATGAAAAAGTCCGAAATGTCCAGACACACAACGCAGAACCGTTGATCGGTTGGCGCCTTTCTCCAGAAATGACTGACATTGATGGTTACAAATGCGGGTTTTGATTTCTTTTGGCGCAGAAGCTGAGGAATTGAGTCGTCTTTAATTATTGAACCCGGTCGCAAATCTTTAGCGAAAAGAACCTTTCCCCTGTACCACTTCCCGATGGCGTTCAGCACTCTGCGATTGGACATTTGCTCATCAAGAACAATCACGCTGCGCGCTTAGGTGGCTTTCCAAGTTTCCGTACTTCTCGACCGGCTATCTGTACGGCTTCCAGAATTGCCTCGCGGGAGATTCGCCCATAGTAGTCTTTTACAATCTCATCCACAGTATCGCCATCGGCGAGCATTGCCAGAATTCCCGCAACTTCGATCCCGGTATATTTGAAGGTGGGTCGGCCATCGCATATTTCCGGAGCGCTCACAATATGTTTTCCAATAGGAAAATATTGGTAACTCTCGTCACCTACCATTTCAGTCACTAGTTTTGGCATGACAATTATCCCTCGGCCGCCTGTCGGAGTTAGATTAGCTAACAGCTGCAAGACTGTCAAGTCGCTGTTCACAAGTCACACGTCCCATTTCCTTTGTCTTGCCGGCACGGTATTCTTTCAAGGCTTTTTCCGGTAATCGATCCAGCTTGTCCTGAGAGCTTTCTAATGAGCTATCCCAGCGAGCTTCCCATTCTATTTCTTCCAACATCTCTCTGGCGAGTTGGTCCTGGAGCTCATTCGGAAGCCCTGACGCCTTTTCAAATGCTTCTGTCAGGAGTTTGGTCGACTCCGAGGTTCAAAGCCAAAATTCCGGGTATCTGCGGCTCTTCGGTATGTTGTTGAAGAGCAGGGCGACTATAAGCAGGATTGCAGCGCCTGCCGCGGCAGGTATCACGGCATACAAGAAACCGAGCGCATGCACCTTTTCGCCGCCTAGAACCGCTATCAGCGCGGTTGCGCCACCGGGTGGATGAAGGGTCTTTGTAGCCAGCATCACCGCTATCGCAGTGGCAGCGGCAACAGCAACCGCTAGTATCGGCTGTCCCTGAAAAATCTTGAATGCCGCCACACCAACGAGCGCTGATAGAAAATGGCCACCCACCAGATTTCTCGGTTGAGCCAGCGGACTCTTTATGGCGCCGTAGACGAGCACGGCCGACGCCCCGAAAGAGCCAATCATGAGCATCAGGTCGGTCCCTTCAAACATATAAGCCTCCACTACAGCCACCGCTCCAATACCGATGAAGCCGCCGAGCCATGACCAGACTATCTCAACAAGGCCAACCCCCGGTGGGCTCTTGGTCGTCCCTCTCATTTTCGCAAAGTAGTTCATACGCCCTCCGGGAAGAAAGACGATTTCAGCACATCTGCCCTTGATACTATCCCGATCATGCGACCTTCGGCGTCCACCACAGGCGCCCGGTTAATTTTCTTTTGCGTAAAGATGTCTGCCACTTCAAGGATCGGAATTTCCGGTTTAACCGTCACCGCGGGCGAGGTCATGATGTCCTTTGCGAATCTCGCGTGATGAGGAGCGGCCAGACATCCTTTCCCCAGGAGACATTTGGCAATCACCGTCATGAAGCTGTCGGTCTGCCCGGCCCCCATGACCTCCAGGAAATCCTTGTCTGATATTATTCCCACAACTTGCCCTTTATCATCCAAAACAGGGACGCCTGACACCTTCCTGGCGGCCATGAGTTCCGCCACTTCCTTCAGAGGGGCGCCTTCGCGGACAGAGGCGACATCTCGATTCATGACATTTGCAACTGTGATCGAGCGAGCCAGCCTTTTGAGGGCGTGTTGATAGGCCTTGAGATATACCTCTTTGAAATCTCCCGGAGTTATGTCCAGGTAACCTGGGATGTCTCGCATGGCCTCGAAAATATCATCATCCGAAATGTCCACAGGAACACATGTTTCGATTGTTGTTTCAGGCATTTCTCACCCTCGCGTTTAAACGTTCGCGGGTCCCCCCGAGAGCCGAATCGCTCAGAAATCATCTTGTCGAGTTTCAGCAGGCGATGGCACAGTCGGTTACTCATAAACAGTTGGCGGACTCACGTGGACCTTGACCTCTTTGACCCCAGGAATTTCGTTGATTAGCGCTCTGATCTCATCACTGATTTGAGATTCTTGGGTCAAAGTAGCCCTGGCGTCCACGTAGATCGTCCCTTCTCGCGCGCTCACATTGGCGCCTGGGACTAGGTTCACCAGAGCGGCCTTCACGCGAGCGGCGCAAGCGAGGTCCTCCACTTCCTTCTGAGATTCGGGAGTAGTCTTGAAGCGCTGTGACTGCAACGCCTGGCAAATGATCTCTACGGCGTCATCCGCGGTAAGTTTCCCGATGTGGATCACAAGGTCGTACAGGCTTGCATCCCATGTGTCTACCCCAAAGACTTTCAGACTCCATTGCCTTCGTTCGTCGTCGTCTTTCCTGATCACCCTGAGGGCCTCTTCGTAACCAAGGTTCTCCCGCTCCATTTCGAGTCGAACACGATCCTCAATATTGGCGAGAATGCGGACGTTCAGCATATGTTTGACGCCCCGGAGGATGAAATGACCCGCGAGGCCGTGATAGACCATGTCGTCTTTTTGCGCGTGATGAAAAAGAGTTGAAGTGATGTACGCCAAATATCGCTCTTTCCCGTAGGTGAACCGCTCCAGGACCGATGGAGCGTCGTGAAGAGCGCGGACCAGCTTTATCTCCGGTATGTTAAAGTGTTCGGAGGTCTGAACGAGAAGATCACGCGAGACACAAGCATAGCCCAGCCGCTCCGCCACCTTTTCGGCCACCTCTTTGCCTTTGCTATAGGAGCCCCGGGAAATCGTAATAATAGCCATCAAATCCCCCTTTTATGTAGTATTGGAATCCCTCCGAAAAAATCACGGTATTGTCCGACAGAAAGATCGACGCAGGGAGGGCAGTCGTTGCGTCCTGAAAAGTCCGTCTTACCGCATTGGATCAGCATACCTCGTGGAGCTGCCTTCGGTCAACCAGGATCTCGCCGCCGTAATGGTCATTTAGTTCCAGGGAACGTTCCCTGTCATTGCAGAGGGTGAATGACGCCACAAACGTCCCGCCTGTCTATCCGTACGACCGGCAGGGACGCCAGTGGCCACCGGGGCCGGAAGGGCGACTCGCCGGCAGTATCGACCACCAAACACATTAAAGAACGAGCGCTCAACCGTATCGCGGCAGGTCGCTGATTCAAATACTACGAATTCCGCAGTATTAAGCGCCGCCTTGCGTACCGGCGCCGGCCTGTCTTACGACAAAGCCCTGTCTCTGTAAGCCTGTAGTGGAAGGCGTCCCGGCAATTTGAGCAAGATATCTTTCGCCAAGCTTCTCGATGTGATCATTCACATTGTCGAAGTAGTTAAAATGGATCTGTTCTTCGTCAATAATCGTTTCAAAAATTTTCACGGTTGTACTATCGACGTTTTCTCGGCAGACCAACAGGAATTGATTGTATGTGTCGATTGTATGGTCTTCAAGGTCTGCGTCAAATGAAAATATAACTTGGACTTGCTGACCTCTTTCAGCCTTCGCCGCAGGCTCTGTGGTCGGTTCCCCCTCCAGCTCCTTGATTCGCTCCGCGAACATCTCCGCATGGCGCATCTCATCAATGGCTATAAGCTTGACCTTTGCCGCCATGTCCCCGTAATCCATGTCGTCCAAATTGTAATGCTGGTTCATGTACTGAGCTATGGCGTGCAACTCCATGCCGCGGGCCTTGTTCAAGACTTCAATTACGTTTGTCTTCCTTTGTCCTCTATCCTCTTGAGGCATGCTAAATTCTCCTTTTTCACCGCACGTTAGTAGATGATGGGATCGGACATTATTTTATTAATCGCCGTAAAATTAATTTGTAGCCGGACTTGACCAATATTCGAATTCGCAATTTGCTATTCCCCCACTCCCTTGTTCCAGGATAAACCGACGGTCCTAGCTTGTCACCAGAATTGTTAACCTCTCTCGAGGCATCCGTACGGCGGTTTTCAACTTTGGAATGCGGAGACACTTATTGCACGTCGGGGAAACGGAGAAATCGCAATCAGTAGTTGACGCAATTCCAAAAACCGATGGCGCCGTCCCAATCGTCATTATGTTACGCGAATTGATTAACGTGACTCCGTAACTCCCTCAGAAATGCCCAGTCTCGCGTTTGCGGAAGGGTCTTGAAGGACGCTCCCACACGCTCATCTGCCAATTATCAGGATGGCTGGCCGGATGCACCCAAGGGGGGACAGCGACTTGAAAATATCGGGCAAGCGATGAAATGTAGGGTTCATACATGCCGCGCAACTCTGTAAGCTTTTGGTCGCCGTTGCTTCCTTCCCGCAGCCTCAACCCGGACTCGCTCAATATGGAGCGCAAGTGGGCCAGTTCGGCCGCAGAAAGACGATCCGGATCCGGATCGAACGGTGGGGCGTTAAAAACTATGGCAAGGTCAACGACCGCGTGTCGCGCCATGGCGAAAGTTCGCTCCGCCTGGCGCTGACAGCCTCCCTCCAGTCCGGTTGTCGCGAACGCAGTGGTATCCAGGATTGTCGTAAGGGCGGCAAGCCAGGACTGATTGTCGTGCTGAGAACGAAAGTAAGCAAGCACGGGATAAGACAAGTGGATTTCGAGGAATTCCGCAGACCAAAGCTCCCACTCGTGCAGAAGCTCGCGCAGCGCCTCCATGCCGTGTGTGTCTCTGTGTCGAAGAAGCATTTCCGCCGCGGTTGGCGGTGACCCGGCACGTGCATCCAGCAGCGAGATACTTACTTCGCGGCGCGAAAAGGCCTGGTTGAGTGGCGGCACGTAACCGATGATCAGGGCAAGGAAAGCGAACCCCATTCCAGCTTCCAGGACAACAAGGAACCTGGCCAGCGTAGTGCGAGGCGAAATGTCACCTAATCCCAGTGTAAAGAAGGTTGTGCCGCTGAGATACAGGTCCGTGAGAAAGCTTTGTTGATTATCCGGAGTATTGAGTTGGGAACCCGTTGCCCAGTGCAGACATGCGAAGCCAATCATTAAGCCGAGCGCCCATAGTCCAATCAGCCCAAGCAGCGAGAGAGGACCGTAGAAGCTGAAGAAGCCTTCTCTGCGCCTTCCCGCGAACAATAAAGATCCCAGGGCCGAATACAGTGGCCAGCTATTGTGACCAGCAAGTCGAAGTCGTCGTGTCACGCGGCGAGGAAGGATGATGGTTTCAAAAGCATCCCACAGGACGAGCAAAATAAGGCCACTTCCCAGCGCTCCAATAAAGATTCTCACATTTACCCCCCGATTGAGCCGAAGAATCATTGACTTGCGAGGGAGGTCCGTGGCGCCCCGGCAGTCCGGCGGGTCCTTTCTGCATGAAAACCGCCCCCTGACCCCAGGCAAAGAACTCCCAAATATGCTTCTTAAGCTCGTGTGCGGCTAAGCGAGCCTTGGTATCCCGCCAGCCGTATAGAAGTTCTTGCCGGAGGGGCCGGGCCACTCGGCGTGGGGCCAGCAAGAGCCGGAGACCCCTCGTCGTTGATCAACATTGCACACACTTTAAGCTCATTATCGCCGTGCGCGGAGCGCCTTCTTTCAAGAAGCGGGTTCCCGGTGGCCTTCTCAGCGCCCCTGTTGATCCTCTGTCAAAAGATCCCCGGCTGCTTATTTTCTGGTTGCGGCCACAGGCAGCATTTTGCAAAAGAGTTTTCCCCCACGGTCCGCTTTCTGAAAGGCATTTTTTCTCCCACAAACGGGACCAATGCAATAATCCATTTCACAAAATCACTTTCTTGAAAACTAATCCTTACTACTATTCTGCCACGGCAGCCTATCCAAGTCTACATTTCCGCCCGAAAGGATGACGCCTATGCGCAGACCGGTCAGGTCTAATTTCCGCTCCCACAGAGCGCCCACAGGCACAGCGGCTGAAGGCTCGATGATGATTTTCGCGCGCTCCCATACGAACCTCATGGCCGCGATGATGCCTGCCTCACTCACCGTCACTATTTGCTCCACACGCTTCTGAATGATGGGGAAAGTCAGGTCTCCAAGCGAAGTCCTCAGCCCGTCCGCGACGGTTTGCGGATTAATCGATAGAATGATCTTTCCCGCCGCGAGCGAGCGGAACGCGTCGTCAGCCGCTTCCGGTTCAGCCCCGATGACCCGGATACGTGGAGAAAGCCCGGTTGCGGCGATGGCTGTGCCGCTCAAGAGCCCCCCCCCACCCACAGGCGCAAGGATTACTTGCAAGTCGGGGGCCTCCTGCAACAACTCCAGAGCGGCTGTGCCCTGCCCTGCGATAACCTGGTAATTGTTGTACGGATGGATCGGCGTCGCGCCGGTTTCGGCCATCACCTGCGCCTGCGTTGATTCCCGCGCTTCAAGCGTTGGCTCGCAGAATGTGATTATGCCGCCATACCCGGCCACTGCGGCTTTTTTCACGGCTGGCGCGGTGTGAGGCATCACGATGTAGGCCGGGGTACCGCGTAGCCTGGCTGCCAGCGCCAGCGCCTGAGCGTGGTTGCCTGATGAGTGCGTCACAACTCCGCGGCGCACGTCGGATTCGGGCAGCGACAGCACGGCGTTGCACGCCCCGCGGAACTTAAACGCTCCCACTTTCTGCAGGTTTTCACATTTCAGAAAGACCTTCGCGCCGACCTGACGATCAAGACTGGCGCAGGTAAACACCGGCGTCCGGTGAGCGAACTGCTGGATGCGTTCCGCAGCCTGCCGAATGTCGTTTATGGTGACTCCTGCCATGCAACCTCCTGGCCTGTGCTCGTGCCCCTGTTCTGTCGAGCTACGGCAGAGCGTGATGCGAAAGACGGATTTGATTTTTGTCCTTCAATCTGATTCTGCGGGAGTATACAGCATTCTGAGGCGACATTTCCAAGAAGTGGGGCTCTTCTTTCATAAATTGCTAGGTGTGAACAATTAGAGAACTGGGCGCAAGCTAAGGAGATCGTCACTTCCAGAGTTCCTGCACCGGAAAAGTGATGAGCCGATCTTGATCGTCATAGAATTAAGCATGGCGCCTCCCGGAACTACGGGAACTGAGAACCGATGTCATATTCTATGGTAGATCGCATCCGGCAACGCCTTCAGTATCCATGCGACGAACCTCCACCGTTTCGTGACGTAAGCAACTTTCCGTTTCCTCCGTATGGCCTCGTAGATTTGCCCAGCGGCCTTCTGCGGTGATTGCAGCCAGAATAGGCATTCCCCTTTGGCCATCGCCGTATCCACAAGGCCCGGTCGGATATCAGTGACATAGATTGGAATTCCCGGTTTCGCGATTCTGTGGCGTAGCCCTTGGAGGTAGCTGGACACAAATGCCTTTGAGGCATTGTATGCCGGGGCGTCAGCGCCGCCTCGTATGGCGGCCAGTGAAGAAATGCCGACCAAGTGTCCAAATCCTTGTTGTTTGAACTGATGGTACGCCGTGTTTGCGATGGCCGTGAATCCCGTCACGTTTGTGGCGATTGTCTCCCTGTCGTTTGCCCAATTCAAATCCGGATCCAAAAAACCGATTCCAGCAGATATTACGACAAGATCAACTCCTCCAAGATCGTCACTGATGGCTTTCAACATTTCGATAGCAGCTGAAGTGTCGGAGACATCCATCTTGCGAACCATAGAATCAGGCGGTAGCGCTGATTGAAGCGATTCAAGCAAGTCCAGCCGCCTACCGGTTGCGCAGACGGCATAGCCGTGTCGGGACAGGACCAACGCCAATTCCCTGCCGATCCCAGAGGATGCTCCAATAACGACTGCTCTCTTCATATTCTCTCCTGTTAGCATGGGCTTCAGTCAGATCCCGCTTAGCGGGCGATTGGCTGCACGCGCTCCTAATTCGACGACATCGCTAATTCGGGGGCGCCACACTTAATTCGATTCGCGATCTGAAAATCAGATCAGGTGTAGGCCCTACAAGGACAGGAACACTGGGCATTGAAATCGGGACTAGATATTCCCGGAAGAAAGTGTTTCACAGGACCGAAAACATACCGAATTGAGTAAGGTATAGCCAGAAGTAAGAACAGAGTTAATTCAGAGCGAAGTTTCGATTAAATTTTATCGAGTAAATCGGCCTTCTGTAAAAGCGCTTTCAGAGTGCCTTTCTTGAACGGTTTGTTACCATGAACGGGTACACTAATCAAAACGGGGGCGCCAAGTTTACTATAATGGTGATGACTTCCGTGGACCCTGACCAAATACCATCCATTGCGCTCCAGTAACCTACAAAATTCCTTCCCGGAGATTGCTTTCAAACCACAATTTCCGCAATACGGTCATTACTTGTAGTCTTGAGATCTTCAGATGCGAGTAGCCAGCCTTCCGCAGCTTCACGAACATTGTTCATAAGCTCTTCCCATGTATCGCCTTCGGTAACGCAACCGGGAAGCGCCGGGACCTCCGCCCAAAAGCCCCCTTCTTCAGCTTCGTGAACGATGACTTTCAGTTTCATGTTTCACCTCGTCGAGGGCTGGTCAGCATAATAGGAGACGGCTCCGCCCGGGCTCTGTCTCGGTTACGACTTCTTTTCCAGAGCGTGCAGCGTGCTCTTTCCTCAAAATGCCCAATCAGCGTTTCGCTGTCAAGGATAACAAGTTTTTGATGCAGCCGACGCCGCTTCTCCATGAAATGATGAGGTAGCTTCAATTCCGGTGACACCATACTTAATTCGGTTCAAGATCTGCGAATCAGATCAGGTGCAGGTGCTACAAAGAGAGGAACTCTGAACATCGAAATCGGGAGGTGGATATTCCCGGAAGAAAGTGTTTCACAGGACCGGAAACATACCGAATTAAGTAAGATGTCCCCAGAATTCTTGGACAGCGCTTACTGGCGCCACCTAACACTGCGCATGAGCGGCGGTCAAGGGCCTTGCCGCGAAAAGCCATCGCCCTTTTCCCTTCCTCTGCTCGATGCGCTTGTTCGGCTTTATTTTCGCCATCTCTTCAGCTTGGGGATAACCTCATTCATGAGAACCGCCGCCTGAGGTTCCGGCATAATTCCCTTTTGGGCCATGACGCCGATGCACTTATTGATCATACCCTGTATGCTTATGTCCGGTTCCGTGAACTCGCCATTTTGAAAGCAATAATGGCAGTAATCATTGGCTCTAAATCCGTTATCTGCTGTTCCAAAGTCCTCCGGCTTATCAAGGGGCATTCCGCAACTTTGGCAAAATGGGCCTTTAGGCTGTGGACTCACCATAAATTCACCTCCTTACTAGTTGGACCGGCGCCAAGAGAATCTAAACACCTCCGCAGAATTCCGAGGATCCCATACTTAATTCCGTACACGAACTGCGAATCATATAAGGTATCCGCTTCTACAAGAATGGGCAAGCCGGATACTGAAATCAGGAGGTAGATATTCCCAGAAGACTGTTTTTCAGAGGACCGGAAACATGCCGAATTAAGCAAGGTGTCCCCAGAATTATGATTTGATTTTTGTGGTGTCCCCTGAAGTTGGGAGTTGATGAATATCACAAGTGACGCAAGAGCCTCGTGTATTCCGCGTGGGAGCCAATCCAAAACCACACTATTACATCGTCAACCTTTAATCCCAAAGCTCGCCAACCGATACCCACCCGGATGGAGTAAACCGGCATGTGCTTGCCGACAAACTTGAACTGCACGCCGGGATGACTCGGATTTTCTTTCCATAGCTTATAGTTTTTGCGGGCGAGGCGTTGGATGCGCTCCGGAAGCTCCCTGAAGCAAGCGATGAAGTCTGGGGCGAGCTGAGATTTCACAGATCGTCAAATCCCATTTCCTTTGTCTTGCCGGCACGGTATTCCTGCAAGGCTTTCTCGGCCAAGCGATCCAACTTTTCCTGAGAGCCTTCTAACGTGCTATCCCAGCAGGCTTCCCATTCTATTTCTTCCAACAACTCTCGGGCGAGTTGGTCCTGCAGTTCATCCGGAAGCTCTGACGCCTTTTCAAATGCCTGTGTCAGCAGTTTTGTCATGGGGTTTGCGCCTCTTCAGACAAACTTTACCGCAGAAGGGCGATTACGTCAACCCGCATCCAAAGGCCCCACAAAGGAACGATTCAGGGTCATTGAGAGGCAGCATGAAGTCCCTGAGATTATTCTGGGGTGTCCTCTCTGCCTCTCTGCCTCTCTGCCTCTCTGCGCTTGGATACTTGCCCTTTCAGAACGGCCCTTTCTTCTCCTCGTCCGGCAGCTTTTCTTGCATGAATAACCAGACGGGCCACAAGCAGACGATCAGCAGCCAGAGCCATTTATGCGTGAAACCATACGTATTGACGGGCGAATGGTTGAAGATAGTGTTTTGCATTGCGTCGGATTTCTGCAAGGTCAGCACGTAAACAATCAATCCAACGACTAGGTAAATAACTGCAAGTATGATCAGAATCGTCTCCACAACCCGTTTTCACTCCCCTTCATTGTAATTCGCCGCGGAAATTGCGGATTTTTTTGTAGCGAGCTGCTCAATGTATGCTTATACCATTGGTCGGAATATTTTGCCTCCGGCCTTTTTAATCTGAGTATTGAAAATCCCCCTAAATCCCCCTTTAACAAAAGGGGACTTTAGAGCCCCGCACTCCCGTGCGCTTTTGGGTAACCCCCCTCTTATCAAACACGGGACCACACACGACGAGCCGCGGCCTTGCACTCTTTGAGCGACTCATGAAGCGATGATGTCATCGCTGGCTTCGTACGTTCGAAATCTCGAACAGCGAGCCCTAGTTCACCGATAAGTTCACTACCCGTCGTCCAGGCCGTATGATTTAAGAGGCGGTCAAGACGCCCTGCCGCTTCTTCGAACCCTTCGTCATAAAGTGCCTGAATAAGCTGCCTGAAGCAGTCATACCCGTCATTATATTCATCCGGTGTAGCTTTGCTCGTTTTCGCTCGTCGTAATGACGCAGACAAACGCTCAATCGCTTCAGCCGAAACCGAATACTTGCTTATACTGGCGTTGCTGATGCGCTCGGCGGACCGAGGAGACATCAGAAGGCTTCCTGCTACAATTAAGAGCGGAATAGCGCTTGGAGGATCGTGGAATACGGGCGTGAGAACTTCACAACTCTCTTGGTTTGGGCTCTGACCGATCAAAAGCCGAAAAGCCTCAGCCAGCACCGCTCTGCGAGTTCCAACATAAGCTCCGGCGCCAAGCATAATTGCCAGTGAGCTGTGAGTGCGCACGCCTGACTGCCCGGCCGGCGCCTCGTCCGGGTGTTCTCCCGGCGAAAGGGCCAGTTGCAGCCCCGGCAGATCGACTCCGCTAGCAGCGGCGTTAGCAGGCTCTACAGCGCGCGGATTGCATTCGATGTAGACTCGATCACTTCCGCGAAACAAATAATCAAGCGTCAGGCCGCCGTGCCAGTCCAGATATGCACCTAGCTTGGCGATATCTCCTCGGGCGAACGGATGGTCCACACTGACTCGACCGGCGGCGCTCGGCCCGATCCCGACCGCTGTTTGGGCGCTCGTGTGGGCGGCCACGAGGCGGCCGTGATCGAACAAGCCCTGGACCTGAGCATACTCGCCCGGCGCTGCGGCTTGAGCCATGAGAAGCCCGCCATAGTTGGACGCAAGACGAAGTGATTGGAAGGCTTCCTCAGAATCGCCTGCTTTAGTCACACGACGAACACCGGTCCCAGCGGTGCTGAATGGGGTTTTGAGGTAAAAAGGCGGTTCCCATTCGGCAAGCTCGTCCGGCGAATCCACGAGCCCCCATTTGGGTTGTGGGAGGGACAGTTCGTCCAATAGTCGAGCGAATTCGATCTTGCTCTGGACTCGCGAGAACGCTTCCGCTGAAGCGACAGCAATCCGAGCGTTCGGATTCAGCTCTCGCTCGGCGACAGCGAAGAGCCACGCCTGTTCGTGAGTTGGCAGGAGAACATCGAAAGACCCATTCGCAAGCAGCCCATTAACCGCTTCCAGATATCCCACCGGATCAACACCGGGAGCGGGGCATCGATGAACTCGCCTGGTCCACCGGCTGAACCGGCAGATACATGCCGGATTTGCGTCGACGATTTCGATCCAGTGGCCTCGCGGTCCCAGCACGCTCAGAAACTCACGCGCGGTGGGGCTCGAACCTTCCGAGAATAGTATCCTGATGGCTACATGACCTCCGGTAGCGTCTAGCTCAATAATAATATTACCAGCAATCAATGACCATTTTCAAAAGAAAGGCGGTTCTCATGGGCGAGTTGTGTGATGGGTAAAGTGCGGGTGCGGCTCTTGCCCATCGGCAGAATTAAGTATGGTGTCCACGGAACTTCAGTCAAGCAGACGAATTAAGTCGCTTTAGAGTTGTTGAAGAACTCCTAATGCAATCCTTTTCGTTTGGACATCTATTTTCAGAATGGAGACTTCTAATTTCTCACCTGGCAAATAATCATCATTTTCCAGAAAATCGCGTGATAGATTGGTCCTGTGGGCAAGACCGGTCACCCCGGGCTCCAGCTCTATGAAAAGGCCATAATCCACTCTATTAACAATGATTCCACTATACTCTTTGCCAATTTCATAGCGATCTTCAACTAGGACCCATGGGTGCTTGTTCGCTTGAGAGCGTTCTGCGGTCTCTAGTTCTGTAACACATTTTGAAAGATCAAGAATCTCACCGAGAGCAGAGTCGTTCAAAAATATTTGCGGAGCCGGAAAGGTTTTAGATCGTTGTTCGACGAGATAATCGACTAGATCACGTGCGTTCTTCAGTTCCGTCTTATACGTATAGTGACCTTTCGAACCGATACGCTGAGCAATCTCGTCAGCTACATTGAAATCTGTATACCATGTGTCTTCGGCAATAGCAGCTAAATAGCTGACCATCTCAAGAGATTCTAGATGTACAAAACCAGCGGGCGCCAACCTGATTAAATCATCGTCATCTAATGCATCTGTTCTTAGATGCTCAGCGACGATGCATTGCGATTTTAGCAGAAAAAGTAGTTCTCTATCTAATACTTTTTCACTCAACCCGTATCCTACCAAGTCACTTTTAAGATCGAGAACTCGCTTGTACCCCTGAATGCCCGTGACGCCAACGACTTGAATTCGCGATTCTCAGGCGTGACAGGTCGTTGGCCAGGAGTCGGACGGGTTGGACTCCAGCGGATAGACCTTCTCCGAATGAAGCACATCGCTGGCATAGCCAAGGCATGCCAGGACGTCCTCATGTGTCAATCCAGGGTAATTTTTGAGGATATCATCATGAGACCATCCATTGGCCAGCAACTCGATAATGAACTCCACGGCAAGTCGGGTACCTTTGATTACCGGTTTCCCGACAAGTATCTCGGGATCGACAATTATACGATCATTATAGGTCATGATGAAATCCCTCCCGCACGCTTTCAGTCTAGCACATACACAAGTCGGGCGCCAAGCCCTTCGAGTCGCTCCAAATCTGCGATTGGAGTTGACATCGGGAAGGGCTCACGATGATCCGGACTAAGACTGACCGCAAAGATCGCAGCGAACAGTATGAGCTGTGCTTTATTGATTGTTCTCATTTCCTTACATCCTTCTCTTGCAGCAGTACTACGTCTTGAGATCAACTGCGGCTTTGTAGCGGCCGTCCATGTAGAAAAGGGACCGAGAAATGCTTCGTGCGTGATCAACCACTTGCCGTCAATCCTGCTGAAGCAAACGGTCGCACGCGGCCAAAGCATTTCACGGATTGCGTCAATATTGACCTTTCCCTTTCGGCAGACACCACGATTCCTTGATTTTGCAGAGTTTTCCAAGCATATCTTTGTACTCTTTGTTAATCGCTGCCCTTTCCGTCAGGTCGATAGGCTGGATCATGTATCCGTGAGGCCCGGGCATAATGACAAAAGGATATGTGCCGCCGAGTTTCGCTCCGCCGATGTCTTCTTTGGACACATTGGGGGCGTAGTACATGACGTGTGGGTAGTTAATAGTTACGACACTGTCGTTTTCTTCCGGGTTGAAATAAGTTCTCAAAATGGGAGCCAGCATGTATGAGATGCCGGCTCGTTCCGGCGCCTTATAGTGTCCTGTTTTGTAGCGTTCTTTGATGATTCTCTTGAGTTCGCCGGGAGGAGTCCCCTTGGCCTGCATCTCTGCTATGTCAAAGAAGACTCGCATCTGTTCCTTGGCGCCCGCTTTATCAAAGGAAATCGGGTAGAGAATATCGTCTCTATATTTCGTCAAGGGCCAGCCGCCTCTCATCGCATCATCGCCGGTTCGAGCGACAAAGGCGTGGAATCCGTTAGTGCCCTTGCGGGCAACTTCGAGGCCCTTGTCAGGATTCAAAACATACACTGTTGCATTGTCTCTGAGATGGGGCGGCAGAGCGCTCAGGGCGAGCTGAATTTCCAGATCTCGCGGCAACGGCTCGATTTTATTCATCACGTTGGGAGTCTGCTTATTTTCAGCGTTGGCTGTAAGCGAAAGTAACAGACCCACAATTACGACAATTATCTGAAGTTTTCTCATCTTAACCTTCCTCCTTACTTGCGTGTCTTCAGGCTGGTCCCGAAATCGGCCACTGGCACGAAACAAGAGTGGAGTGATTTCTTGAGCAGAAGCCTCCTTCTGACAAGAAACATTTATGATCTAAACGGCTGGAGCATGCCTACCCGATTGCCTTCAGAATCAGTGAACGAGACATAAAGGCCGACGCCGGGTATCTCCATCGGTTCGCCGAGCGCTTCACCGCCTGCTTCCGAAACTTTCTTCATCGCATCCTTGATATCATCCACCGCAATCACCACGGACGGATATTGAGCCGGCCAATCCGGTTTTTTGGGAAAGAAACCGCCATTGATGGTCCCGGGTGTTTTTACCATTCTGTTCTCGTCAGTTTCTGTAGTAGTCGCGAGAACATAGTCGCCCATATCTTTGCCCAGCTTATCCATCTGCCATCCGAAAGCCTGCGCATAGAACTTCACGAGGCGTTCGGGGTCTTCGTACGGCATTTCAAAATGCACAACCGGATTCGTTTTGTTGCTCATAATTTTTCTCCTTGGTTCTATTAATTTGAACCGATTCACTATTTATTCGTTTCCCTCATATGCCCGTTTGAGGGCTGCAATATCGAATTTCTTCATTTTGAGAAACGCTTCGGTCACCCGCGCGAGCTTCTTCTCGTCTTTGTCCTTCATCATATCGCCCATAGCAGTAGGCACGATCTGCCACGAAAGGCCGTACCTGTCCTTGAGCCAGCCGCACTGTTCCGCTTCCGGCCCTGCGGAAAGCTTTTCCCAGTAATAGTCTATTTCTTCCTGGGTATCGCAGTAGACTATGAACGAGATCGCTTCATTAAACTTAAAAAGAGGACCCGCGGAGATCAGCATGAATTCCTGCCCCAAAAGCTCGATGGTAACGACATCCACCGTGCCTGAAGGGGTGTTATGGAGCGTTGTTATGTCTTTGATCTTTGATTTTGGGAAAACGGAAGTGTAGAGTTCGGCGGCCTCCTTAGCTTCCTTGTTAAACCATAAGTGTGGTGTGATCTTTTGCATGTCTATTCCTCCTTGATGATTGCGTCCCAGAAGCCGCGATATTGTTCGAGCCACTGGGCGACCTCCTTGAGCGGACCTGCTTGAAGCCGACAGGGCCGCCACTGCGCATCGCGGCCGCGCTCGATCAGACCGGCACGTTCCAGCGCCTGCAGATGCTTGGTGATGGCCGGCAAGCTAATCTTGAACGGCTTGGCCAGCTCGGTTACCGTTGCCTCACCCATAGATAGGCGACCGAGGATCGCTCGTCGGGTGGGGTCCGCGAGCGCCGCGAATGTAATGCTGAGTCTATCCTGCTCCATGTCGTGTTAAACCGCCCGGTTAATTAACCTAATGGTAAAATAGTGCGCCAAGGGAATGTGTCAAGGGAAAGGGAAATGATTTTCAAAAAGTGGGACTGGACCCTCTTTCGGAAAACTCTCATACGTTTTCGGAGTGGACATGAGCTAACTAGAGGTTGGAGCAGCCGCATAAGACGTTAGGCACGTTTATTATAAAAGTTCTTTGTGGGGTGTCCGTGGGTGATTTTCTTGCGAAAAAAGGCTCTTAGGACGGTTTGCGGAACAAATCAATTAAGCAACAAGGCGAGGCATTAGACCGCTGCATGACGCAGCTTCATTGGACGTGGCTTAACTGTCCTCCAAATCTCGGCCTCTGCCGTGTCTTTGGCCATCGCAAGATCGTACCGAACCTGGAGACTACCTGACTGGCTCAGCGCTCCGCGAATCAAGTGAGACGTCGAGGTCCTGTAAAAGCAGGGAAGCCGGTTTCATCTCGCCCCCCCAGACATGAATGGCGCCGACGGAGCTTCGGAGCCTCGAACCGTCACGCTCACTCATCAAGCCACGCTTCGGCTTCGGCCCTATTGTTGAACACTTTTCTCTTCGCGACGTACTCGCCACCTTTCACTTTTTGAGCCGATGAATCGACGAGCATTTTTGCAAAACTCTCATGGCTCCAAACCGATGCAGCTTTCCTCACGCCTGCATTTGAGAGAGACGTTTGAAGCTGTAGGGCTACGTCCGGCAACCCCATCAATTTCATTTCGGTGAAGTCGCCCAAGGCCGTGAATCCCGGCCTCATAAGGGAGATCGCGACTTGGATCGAGTCCCGCAATCCGGCGGCGGCGGCGTCACTCAAAGCGTCGCCGAAGAACGAAAGGTAGATACGGTTCTTCGCCGTATCAACCTCGACTCGATGATGGGGACCGGCTCCTATCTCCTTCATCACATCCTCCTGTTGCTTCCGTAAGGCATTGGCTGACCCAATATTTATCATATTGGCGCTCCAATTGAAACGCTATTTCGCTGTCTTGACTCTCGCCCCATTAACCGGGGCGGTCGGCCGGTCCGAAGGCCTTGGCGCTAACTGAACGGTAGCAGGGCGCCTTCTCCGAATCGACAAAGCCGATTGCGCTTCCCCGCAAAGGAAAAAGGCCATCGTCATTTTGATGAAAAGCCTATTTTGTCCCGTTTTTGGATGCTGATCCGTGTGGATCTTAGTCTTTCAAGAGTCCGCCAAGTTCCGTGAGCGCCATACTCAATTCGATTCGCGGTCTGCCAATCAGATGAGGCGCCAGTTCCTGCAGGTCACAGGGAAGCCGATTTCATCCCAGCTTCCCTGTGGCGTTAGGCGGTTATGTGGAGGGAGCGACGACACTCGAGCTCGCGACCTGCGAGCCGATTGGTCAATCTCTATCGATCTTGAATGTGTCGAAAATAATGTTGGTTCCTACCATTCGACCTGCATGGGCGACAGCGTCAAAAATGTCGATGTCGCGCCATCCAAGAGATCGAAGGTTGTCCACATCCCCAGCCGAGGCTGCATGGGGGTTGTCCGAAGCCTTTAGAACAAACAGCAGAAGCGCCTTCTCCTTTTCATTGAGGGGCGCCTGCGAGGGATCGGCCTGCATGGCCTCGATCTTTTCCTTTGTGAATCCTGCCTTCATGAGCAGCCCCGCATTCAAGTTTTGGCAGTAGGGGGACTTGCACGCTTTTGAAACGAGCATGCGCACCATAGCCAGAAACGGGACACTCAAAGTAGGGTGCGCCATGAAATATCCGGCAAACTCCAACTGATTCTCAAGAATCGCCGGACTTACTCCCAGCAGTTGCACATTGTTGGGAACCATGCCGAACATTTGTTCGGTCTCGGCATACAATTCCGCGAGCTTTCCTTCAGCCTTGTCGGGAGGGGTCGTCTTAATTAGCGCCATAGTATCTTCTCCTAGTTTTAATGTTGAGAGACCGACGTCTCTGACGCCACAGGTCTCAGAGCGCCTTGGGTGGCAGACTGATCTATTTGACCAGTAGCAAACAAATTGTCATTTCAGTATGCGATCAAAGATCATCTTCTCGAATAAGATCAAAGGCTGGAGGTTTCCTTCCGCCTTCATGCGCAAAAGAGCGCCCTCCCAGCTATTGAGAATAAAATCCGCGACTTCATCAACTTGCAAACTGGGGTCGATCTCATGTTCTCTTCGCGCGGATTCGAGGCATTCGGCAATTCCGGCCTTCATCCTGCTGAATATCTCTCTGAGCTTGTGTTGAAACGCGTCACTCAGACCACCCATCTCTTGTGTCAGATTGCCTATGGGGCAGCCCCCTTTGCAGCCCTGTTCTTCGCAGACGGCTCGAAAGCCTTCAAAGAACCTTTGGAGACGTCTCATGGGTGACAGGCTGGAGTCCTTCAAGTGCGATTCAATCATTAGGGCGAAGAAGTTGAAATAGTAATCGACAAGCGCCAGTCCAAATTCTTCTTTACTCTTGAAATAGAAATAGAAAGACCCCTTCGGCACTTCTGCGCTTTCCAAGATCTCCTGTATCCCCGTGTGGTTGAATCCCTTGCGATGAACGATTTGTGCGCCGTGTTCGAGGATTTTTCTTTTGGTAGTTTCTTTTTCCATGTCTCAGTTGTTCTAATGGTCGGAGTTATAGTAGACCGGTCAACTACAGATGTCAAGCTCTTCCTTCGTAACCACCAGGCGCAGGTGAGAAACGGCCGGTTCGCTACCGTGACTGTGTGATTCGCCTAAAATCGCTCGAAAAGGGCCGTGCGAGAATTGTCCGGCCTGCCTGGCCCTGCAATATTGCGTTTCATCCCTTCATTCCAGACGGTATCGTTGACCACGGAGACAAGAGAAAAAGATGTTAAAAGTTTGTATCTTACGACGAGAGAGTGCGAGAGGTTGTCCGGATGAAATTTAGCTGGAGTGTGACTGAGACCGGCGTCTTATATGACGCTCATGCGAGCGCCAAACGATTCACGGAGAAAATTCCAGCCTGGAGCTGCGGATGTATTCTTATTATCACGAAGAGATAAGAGAGGAACTGCCGCCCTCTTTCTCCCGGGTCCCGGAAATGACGCTTTTCCTTTAAGCCAAATTGTGGCACATAATGCGGCACAGGCTACTTTGGCTCGATACAACCTGAGGAAGAGGGAAATCCCAAGGGTGGGTAGATCTCCGGTCTCTCCAGAGATGTCTGTGACTACAGCGTTGTTTGAAAACCAGCCCATCGACATTAATTGCGTCCGGGTCAGGCGAAAGGAGCTACTATGAAGCATCTGTCTAAGCCGCGATGTCTAGCGCTTATGGTGGTTTGTATTGCGCTCAATTTAGGAATCGGATTGATCGTTACCGCAATGAAGGCGCCATTGTACCTCGATTCCATTGGCACGGTAATCGCAACTGCGCTTGGCGGGTTGTGGATCGGAATTGTCTGCGGGATCATTTCGGTGATTCTCGGATCGGCCTACACACCTACGTTGTGGGCCTATGCGGGAACAATGGTGGCAATCGCCATCTATGTGGCGCTAGTCCGTCCTTTTGGTTATCTGAGCAAATTGCTACCGACGGCGCTTTTCGGGATCGGACTTGGCGTCGTGTGCGCTATCATAAGCGCGCCTGTCACGACCTACGTCTGGAGAGGGATGTCCTTGTCCGGAGCGGATACGCTCGCAGCTTTTTTCTCGGCCAAAGGCGTGACGCTCCTTTTCAGTGTGATCTTGGCAGGTCTTGCCGCGGATCCGATAGACAAACTCGTGACATCATTGATCGCATTTGCCTTAGTAAGCAGGGTTCCTGTCGCATTCTTCGGCGAACCAGCCTCACAGGATCCTTCCGGGTCCAGTGACCAATGTGGGATTCATAATTAATAGTATCTTTTTCTCGTCAGTATCCCGTATCGGAGGCATATAATATCTCGACGGCTTTTAAGGCCGTCTTGAGGCATCTCGTTTCATAGTCCTCGGAACTGGACCATGTCCCCTCAATTCTGTTGCAAAGGACCACGGTCACTCCCCCTGCTCTCAGTTTGTATGATGAGACGGCGGCAAGGGTGAGAAAGACTGACATCTCCATCTCGAAGTTTAACACGCCCAATTTCCTGAGTCGTTCGATCTTGCCCAGGTCGCGAATCGGGAAACCGTCTATTCTTCTCCCCTGGCCCGAGTAAAAATCAGACGTGGTGCATGTGGCGCCGGGGCTACGAGAAGCGGACTCCCGACTTCCGGCGTGACCGGCTCTAGGTAAACATAGTTGTAACAAGATCTTACCCTAAACCACAAGGAATTTTCGGGTCTGCATAGCGCCGCATGGATATTGGCCGGGGCCTGCGGCGAGGTACGCCCAAAAACAGGATAAAACACGATTCTTCAGTAACCTGATGACGGTTTTGTCTCTTTCAAGAACACGGCGGAACATGTCAGGCTGTTTCGGTGTCAGACCAAACAGCGCGTGATGGGGCATCGCTCCAAGGACCGATCTCAGCATAATTCCGGTAAGCAAGTGTCGTACACACGGGGGGATTTCAGTCGGTGACTAAAAAAACGGATGATGAGGTGGTCCACCCTGCCAAGGGGCCGGCTCACGGAAATACGGATTCCGGAGCGCTGCAGAAGACCATCAAGGGTCAAGTCTTGATCGCATCTGATTCCGACTTCGAAAAAGTTGCTCTCGATGTTTGGAACAAATATGGAACAATTAAGCGCCGGCCTCAATTGATTGTTCGAGTGGCCGACGAACAAGACGTAGTCGAGGCGGTCAAGTACGCCAAAGCCAACAAACTGAAAGTCACAGTGCGCGGGGGTGGACACAACTGGTGTAATCCTTCCATCCGCAACGGTGGCATGATGATCGATCTGACCAATCTCAATCAGGTCATTTCGATAGATGCGAAAGCGCACAGGGCGGTGGCGCAGCCGATCGTAAGCAATCGGGAAATTCAGGCGCAGCTCAACGCTCAAGGTTTGTCCTATCCCAGCGGGCATTGCCCGCCAGTCAAGTTGAGTGGTTATCTCCTCGGCGGAGGAATGTCGTGGAATCAGGGCGTATGGGGAACCGGAATCGGCAGCGTCGAAGCAGTTGAGTTAGTCACTCCCAATGGCGACTTCATCACTGCCGACAAAGATCGAAACACCGATTACTATTGGGCCGCTCGTGGGGCCGGTCCGGGTTTCTTCGGGGTCGCGACGCGTTACCACCTCAAGCTCTATGATTTGCCAAAAGCCATAGCATGCAGCTCTTATTATTATTCAATCGGCGAAGTCGGCACCGTTGCTCAGTGGCTTGAATCCATAGCAAGCAAGTTGCCCGCTAACATCGAAGTGAGTCTGTTCATGCTCACGGCGCCACCTGAGATTGCGGAAAAATGCAAGGCGGATGCCGGCAAGGTGTGTATGGTGGCTGCAACGATTTTTGCTGATTCGATGGAGGAGGTTAAGTCTTCGCTCAAACCTCTCGATGATTGCCCGATTATTGCGAAATGTCTTTCCAAGACGGTCGCGAAGCCCTACGACTTTGAGGCTTTGTTTGATGCATCCGGAGCTCTGTGGCCTGCCGATCATCGCAACCAGGTTGAAGCTATGTTCTCCGACTCCAAGTTGGCCGATATATTCAATGCGCTCCGTGATCATTTCTTGAAGACGCCGTCGCCGACCACGCTCATCATGTTCGCAATCTTTACCGGCCCCAATATTCCGGCTCCGCTTCCCGATGCTGCATTCTCAATGAGCGCCCATTATTATGGCGGACCATGGACGATGTGGACGAAAGCGGAGGAGGACGAAGCCAACACGCGATGGCACAGGAAGTGCCTGGATCTACTTAGACGGTTTGTCGCCGGGTATTACATCGGCGAATCGGATACGGTCACTTATCCAAACATCGTTCAGGCATCGTATACCGAAGGCAAGTGGAAACGGCTTCAAGAGTTGCGAAAGAAATATGATCCGGATGGAGTGTTCTTCGATTATTCCGAGGGATTGAGCTGAGATCAGCATCAATTGTGAATATGTTTCCACATTTTGCGCCGGCCACAGAAGACGGATAGTGCGGTTCTAATGCGGCTGGGCCGGTGAGCTTCAGGTCGTCCAAGAGCCACCTCTGTCACACAACGTAACGCTTACCAGCGTGACCATCTTTTCAAAGGAGGAACCGTGATGGCTGATGCCGCCATTAGAGGAATGTTCTTTGACTTTATCGATGACCCGTGGAGGTACGTTGGACACGAGCAAGACGCTGCCCGATTCTTCCGCGACGGGCTGCTTGTCGTCAACGACGGAGTTATCACTGATTTTGGCACGTTTACCGACGTCTCGCGGCGACATCCCGACCTCGCGGTCACCCACCTGCAAAACAGATTGATCCTCCCGGGATTCATCGACGGGCACATCCACTTTCCGCAAGTGCGTGTCCTTGGCGCCTACGGCGCCCAGTTGTTGGATTGGCTGCAAACCTGGATATTTCCGGAAGAACTGAAGTACCGCGACCGCGAGTACGCGCGAACCGCTGCCGGGCACTTTTTCGACGCCCTGCTAGCTGGGGGCACGACGACATGCCTGGCATTCACCACCAGCAGCCCGGTTTCGACGGAGGAGTTCTTCGACGAGGCGGCCCGGCGCGACATGCGCGTGATCGCGGGCCTGACCGGCATCGACCGGTTCGCGCCCGACGACTTCGTCATCACACCGGATGAATTCTACCGCGAGTCCCAGCGTCTCATCGAGCGCTATCATCGCAAGGGCCGCAATCTCTACGCCATCACGCCCCGGTTCGCGGTGGGCTGCACGGGGGAAATGATGGACCGCTGCCGGCAGTTGAAGAAGGAGCACAACGACTGCTGGGTCAACACGCACATCTCCGAGAACCCGTCCGAGATTCGCACAGCGCACTTCCACTTCCCCGGTTGCAACGACTACACTCACGTGCACGAACAACACGGGCTGCTGGGACCGAAGTTCGTTGCCGGCCACGGGGTCTGGCTCTCCAATGACGAGTTGCGCCGTTTCTCGAAGGCGGGCGCCGCCATTGCGTTCTGTCCACTGTCGAACCTGTTCCTCGGAAGCGGTCTCTTCCGCCTTGGCCGCGCCACGGACCCCGACTACCCCGTCCGCATCACCGTCGGTTGCGACATGGGCGGCGGCAACGCGTTCACCCTCATTCGCGTGCTCGAGGAGGCTTATAAGGTCGGCCTGTGCAACAACACTATGCTCGATGGTTCCGTTAATCCCCGCGAGCAGGACCTCGCGGAGGCTGACCGCAACAAGCTGTCGCCGTACCGGGCATTCTACCTGGCCACGCTGGGGGGCGCTCGGGCCCTTTACCTAGATGACATTCTCGGCAGCTTCCACAAGGGCAAAGAAGCCGACTTCGTCGTCCTGGATTGGAATGCCGGTCAACTGGCGATGCGCTGGCGTCAGTCACTCATCGTGGAAGACGCCGGCCCGGAGACCATCGAGCAGGCGGCCCAGCTGCTCTTTGGGATCATGACGGTCGGCGATGACCGCAACATCGACGAAACGTGGGTCGCAGGGAAGCGTGCCTACAAGAAAACTGCTGAGGCAGCGCAGACGTAGTCCGCGGCCGGGCCGCGGCGCCTGGTCCACCTTACTAGGCGGCCTGCGTCCGCCTGATCTAACCTGAGGAGTTGAATTTTGGAAGTGCGTATCTCACGGGCCTCCGCGGTTGTGGTGCAACACGTCCCTGCTGCCATTGCGGACTGGTTCATGGAATGGCAGCGCGGCGTCAGTGGGGCAGCGGAAGGTTTTGCCGGCTATCGCGGCGCCGACGTCTACCCTCCAGGCGACAGCGAGCGGGACGAGTGGGTGGTGGTAATCCATTTCGACGACGAGAAGTCACTTCAAGGGTGGTTGGAATCGTCGGTTCGGGCCCAGTGGGTAGAGAAACTCCAGGCGCAGGTCGGAGACTTCGAGCTGAAGGCGCTGCCGGGCGGTTTCGGCCCCTGGTTTGCCGGCCAAACTAAGGGCACTGCCCCGCCTCCATCCTGGAAGATGGCCTTGACGGTGCTTCTTGGTTTATATCCTACTGTCATGCTGCTCACTCTCTTTCCTGGGCCGTACACAGAGCCCCTGGGACTGGCGGTGGCCATGCTGATCGGCAACGCGCTGAGCGTGTGCATTCTCCAGTGGGCCGTGATGCCGGGGCTGAACATAGCGCTTGCCCCCTGGCTCATGGCCAACTCGGAAAAACAGAGGGCTTTCTCGATCGGTGGAACTCTCCTGATCCTTGTCCTGTTGGGGGGCTTGGCTCTCCTGTTCCGCCAGGTGACGGGATAGACGAACACAGAGTGACACCTCCATCATGATCCACAGGTGATCGGCGCCGGCTATTCCGAATACTGGCGAGGTCACATTTTGCAGAGAACGGTGGTATTAACATGGATCTCAACACGGTTTCCGAAGTAGCTCGTCCCTTGACCAGGGATGAGATCCCCGACTGGCACGACTCAGATGCTTGGCTGGCCGGCGGAACGTGGCTTTTCTCTGAACCGCAGCCTGGCGTGCGCCGCCTCATCGATCTCGAAGGGCTTCGCTGGGACCCGCTGCGAGTCACCGAGGCCGGTCTTACTATTGCCGCGACATGCACGATCAGCCAACTCGACGCCCTCGTGGCGCCGGAAGATTGGACAGCAGCCTCACTGATCAGGCAGTGCTGCAGGTCGCTGCTGGCGTCGTTCAAGATCTGGAACACCGCCACGGTGGGCGGTAACATCTGCATGTCCCTGCCGACCGGCGCCTTGATCTCCCTGACTACCGCTCTCGAAGGCGTTTGCACGATCTGGCCTCACGACGGAGGCGAACGGCTCGTGCGGGTCGTGGATTTCGTCACAGGTGTTCAGCAGAATGTCCTTCGACCGGGCGATCTGCTTCGAGGCATAGACTTGCCGGCATCTGCCCTTCAGAAGCGAACCAGCTTTCGCCGAATCTCGCTGACGCACCTGGGCCGGTCCTCAGTGTTGCTGACCGGCGCCTTGTGCCCACGCGAGGGGAGCATGGCGCTCACCGTCACCGCGGCTACGGTACGACCCGTTCAGATTGAGTTTCCCCGGGTCCCCGCTGCGGACGAGCTCCGAAGTGCGCTTCGCGAAGCGATCCCGGATGCTCTCTACACGGATGACGTTCACGGGACTCCCGCATACCGCAAACATTTGACCTTCTATTTCGCCGAGGACATCCGACGAGAACTTTCAGTAGGGGGTGGCTCATGACGTATCACGTGAATGGCAGAACCTTCTCCAGCGAGCCACGGCCCGGGCAGTGCCTGCGCACCTTCCTGCGCGACCTGGGATGGCTCGGAGTCAAGAAGGGATGCGATGCGGGCGACTGCGGAGCCTGCACAGTCTGGCTCGATGGTGTTCCCGTCCACAGTTGCCTGGTTCCGGCCTTTCGCGCAGCGGGACGGCAGGTGACAACGATCGAGGGATTAGCCGCTGATCGGGAATTGCATCCCATGCAGCAGGCGTTGATCGATGCGCAGGGTTTCCAGTGCGGTTTCTGTACTGCTGGGCTGACCATGACCGCGGCTACCTTCAATGAGGGAGACCGCAAGGACCTGCCTCGCGTGCTCAAGGGCAATCTCTGTCGCTGCACCGGATATCACTCGATCGAGGATGCAATCCGCGGAATCAAGGCGATTGAGAAACCGCAACCGGGGGAAGCCTTCGGCAGCAGCGTCGCGGCGCCGGCATCTGCAGCAATAGTCACGGGAAAGGCGCGGTATACCCTCGACATGCACATGGACGGCATGCTTCACCTGAAACTGCTCCGGTCGCCTCACGCGCACGCGCGGATTCTGTCCATTCGCAAGGACCGCTGCCTGGCGGTCCCCGACGTTCAAGCGGTCTTCACGTGGGAGGATGTCCCGCGGCGGCTGTTTACCAGGGCCAATCACGACGATTATCACTCCGATCCCAACGATACTTACATTCTGGACAACGTGGTCCGTCACGTGGGTCAGAGCGTCGCGGCCGTGGTGGCGGACAGCGTGGGAGCTGCAGAGGAGGGATGCCGCCGCCTGGAGGTGGACTATCAATTGCTGCCGGCTGTTTTCGATCCCGAGGAAGCAATGCACGTCGGCGCCCCTGTTCTCCACGACAAGGGCGCGGAGTCCCGTATCCAGCGTCCGGGCCGAAACATCTTGCTCGAACTCCACGGCGGCGTTGGTGACGTTGATGCCGCTTTCACGCAGGCGGATGTCATCCACGAAGCGACCTATTCGACGCCCCGCGCCCAGCATGCTCATCTCGAGACGCATTGCACCCTCTCATGGATCGACGAAGACCAGCGTCTGAACGTCCGGACCAGCACGCAGACCCCGTTCCTTACCAAGGCAAAGCTGTGCTATCTCTTCGGCCTCTATCCGAACAGCGTGCGTGTGTTCACCGAGCGCGTCGGCGGCGGATTCGGTGCGAAGCAGGAAATGGTGACGGAGGATATTTGCGCCCTCGCCACCATCAAGACAGGCAGGCCGGTCCAGTTGGAGTATACACGGGAGGAGCAATTCTTCGGCGCCACGACGCGGCATCCGATGAAGATCCACGTGAAGGCCGGGGCAAAACGCGACGGGACGCTGACCGCTCTTCAGTTACGAATCGTTTCCAACACAGGCGCCTACGGCACGCATGGCGGTTCAGTACTCTTCCATTCCACTGGCGAATCGGTTGCGGTCTATCGTTGCCCGAACAAGAAGATCGACGCCTGCGCGGTTTATACGAACACGGTTCCTGCCGGAGCATTTCGCGGCTACGGGCTGTCGCAGACCATTTTTGCGGTCGAGTCGGCGATGGACGAACTCGCCCGGGGCGGGCGCAGCGCTCTACGTCGCCGAGAAGATGAAGTTGAAAAACATTGTGGTTTGTCTCCCCGATTATGCCTATGGGCAAGGAGCCATGCGAGGCATTGAACGAGTATTCAAACAAATGCCGGACATAAAATATACCACGATATGGACACCGGTAGGCACGGCCGACATGACCCCGTACCTCATTAAGGCTGCGGAAGCCAAACCCGAAATCGTGATGATGGGCCAGTGGGGAAACGACGCAATAAATATTCTGAAGCAAGCGCATGACATGGGATTGAAGAAGCAGTGCAAGATTTTTTTCAATTATATCGTCAATGTGTTCGCGACCGGTATTCCCGCGGAGGCCCTGGAAGGGGTTATGTGCCAGATGTATTGGTATCATGATATGACCGGTTTCGCTGACCCCGAAGTGGTCAAAATGTCCAGCGAGCTTTCCAAGAAGTTCCGAGAGGCATACAACCAGCCGCCGGACCCCTATGGTATGTCGGCTTACATGGGGGTCATGGAGGTGGTAAGGGCCATGGAACTGGCTAACTCCACCGATTCCAAGAAGGCTTATGAAGCTTTGATGGCAAGTCCTGAATGGCGGGGGCCCAAGGGCCAGGCCAAGTGGATGGTGGACGGCAACCCGCGGTACAAGTACGCTGCATTCATAGGGCAGGGACTGGGACCAAAGGAAAGAAAAGATCCCAAGTGGGATTACTTAAAAGTAGTGGACTATTATTCCGGCCAGCTCTTCCAGAAACCCCCCGAACAACTGGGCTGGTAAGGAAATAAGTCGGCGTCCGGGATGAAGGACAGCCTCACGAGAGGCCACAGTAACACACCTTCGATACCCAATTAAGCTGATCCTTCCCCCGGACAGCTGCAACAAACGAGAAGCAATTTACGCTCATGCCTTAGTCTTGATAATGGACTTGTGTTCCTGTACGGCCGCATTTGTCTGGGAAAGAATGAGGAAAACGCCATGACTGGCTTTCTGGTCACGAATGGTCTGACCAAGCGCTTCGGGGGTTTGACCGCAGTCAATGGCGTCGGTATCGAGGTAAGCAGCGGAGAAGTGGTGGGCCTCATCGGGCCAAACGGTTCAGGAAAGACTACTCTTTTCAATCTATTGTCGGGCTTTTTTCCACCCAGCGCTGGCAGCGTCTTATTTCAAGGCATTGACATTACCCGACTCCCCGCCCACAAAAGAGCGCAAAAGGGCATAGTGCGAACCTTCCAGTTGGTTTCAGTATTTGATTCTCTGACGGTCTGGGAGAACCTCGTGCTGTCCACCACGAGGCGACTTGACTCGAACAACAAGATCGGCAGGTTCTTTCTTGCGCCCGCCGGCAGCGCTTCAATTTACGAAAACTGCCGTCTCGCTTTGCGCGAGGTAGGCCTTGCGGACCTGGCTGATCACCCCACCTCTTCCTTGTCTTATGGTGACAAGAGGATGTTGGAGATTGCGATCGGGCTCAGCCTGCAACCCAAACTCTTCCTTTTGGATGAGCCGCTTTCCGGTCTGAGCGACCACGAGATCGGTCTAATGGTGGAGCTGCTCTTCCGAGTCAAAGAGAGCTTCACACTCATCATCATTGAGCACAAGATCTCGAAGATCCTAGACCTGGTGAAGCGCTTGTGCGTTATGAACTACGGTCGTTTGATTTGTCAGGGTGAGCCACGGCAGGTGCTGTGTGACCCGGAGGTAAGCGAATGCTACTGGGGGAGCGAGAATCCGTTCTCCTTCGCGTAGAAGGGCTGGATGTCGCGTACGGCCAAGCGAAAGCGCTCCACGAAGTCTCCATCGAGCTGAGGCAGGGCGAGATGGTGTTCATCGTGGGCCGTAATGGCGCGGGCAAGACGACGCTGTTGAAAACCATTGCCGGTTTGATGAAACCGGCTGCCGGTTCAATTCTCCTCAATGGCGAGAATATAGGAGGCATCCCTCCGGAGAAGGTGGCGCAGTGTGGAATAGCCTATGTGGCCCAGGACAAAAAGGTTTTCAGCCAACTTACCGTGCGGGATAATCTGGAACTCGCTGCTTTTGCGGCCGGTATGGAATTGCAGGAATGCCTGGACATCGCCACCTCCGTATATCCGGATTTCAAGAACCGCCTGCATGTCAAGGCAGGAGGCCTGAGCGGCGGGCAACGCGAAATCCTGTTAATCGCGAGAGCCCTATTCATCAGCCGACGATTCCTCATGATTGACGAGCCGACCGAAGGTCTGGCTTCCATTGTCATCAAGGACATATTCCGTATCCTCATGGACACGAAGCAACGGCAGCGGTCGGCAATCATAGTTGAACAAAACCTCGGTATCGTCGAGCAATTGGCGGATCGGATCTACGTGATGAAGGAGGGTCGGGTGATCAAAGTAATCTCCGATCCATCAAATACAGAAGAGACGGCAGATCTGGGAAGTCTCTTGTAGGGAGAGGAGAGACCTTATTGCTGGAGATCTTTTCCTTGAGCGCTGACACGCCATTGACCGCTCCTAAGAGATTTCCCGTGCCGGGAGAATTGATTCTCATAGCTGCAGCCTTTGTTGCGCTAATGCCCGTGCTCCAAGTGCATCGAGTGAACGATTACATGATTTTCTCCATTTTTGTCCTGTCTTTAGATCTTCTGTACGGGTACATGGGGCGTCTTTCCTTTGGTCAGATGCTCTATCTGGGCGCCGGAGCTTACGTTTCTACGATCTTCTCCATTCATGTGACCTCTAACCCCATCTTGTCCATAGTGGCCGGCATTATCGGCGGAACTGTGATAGCCGCGTTAGTCGGGCTCATCGTTTCAAGACTTCGCGAAGCGCCTTTCGCTCTCTCGAATCTGGCATTCAATCAAGTAGGCTTTTTTCTGGTCGGATCGACTTTTCAGAACTGGACCAACGGAGAAAACGGACTCTCCGCAGATGTCATGCCGTGGGGGTACCTCGATTTTTCCAAGGAGTATACGGCTGCTGCCTTCATCCTCTTCTGTTTACTCGGGGTCTTCGCATTAATGCGATATCTTACCGCATCACCTTTCGGAATCATGATCCGAAGCATCAAGGAAAATGAAACCCGAGTGCGCTTCCTTGGTTTTAACGTTTTTTGGTATAAATGGTTGACTTTCGTCATATCCGGTTTTGTGGCTGCTTTGGCCGGTTCGCTCTACACAGTTTATATAGGATTCATAAGTCCTGTCTTTATCCACCCTCTCCACAATGTGGACGTGATTTTCGCCTGCCTGATCGGGGGCGCCGGTAACCTATACGGGGCAATAATCGGCGGCGTATTGTTTATGGGTATGAAAGACGTCTTGTCCGGACATTTAGGCCAATGGGAATGGTTACTGGGCCTGATACTGCTGTCCATCGTTTTCTGGTTCAGGAGAGGCGTGACAGGCCTTGTCGCCTCAATCGCCGGGTCTCGACTCACGGGATGGCCCCTCCGGCGAACGGAAGAGAGGGCGAATCCATGATTCAGTCTTTGGTCTACGGGTTAACCATCGGCGCCATCCTCTATTTCTTCTCGATCGGACTCTCTATCACATTCGGCACGATGCAGATCATTAACTTCGCTCACGGAATGATTTACGCCCTGGGGGTTTACTTTTTCATTTCGTTCGTAGCCCTTTTCAATGGAATGGTCCCTCTGGCAGTTTGCGGCGCTCTGGTCCTGGGAGCGCCGATCGCGTATGTTACGGAGCGTTTCGTCATAAGACGTTTGTACGGGGAATCTCTTGACTATGCGATGATCGCAACCTATGCGCTCCTGCTCATCGGAACGGATGTCATCAAGTTCTTCTGGGGCACTACTCCTTATCCCGTAACCGATCCGATAGGGACTTCCATCCAGATATTTGGGTTTGGGTTACCTGTCTATCGGATACTTATCATCGTCCTGGCGGTGCTGTTATTCCTCGGCCTGAACCAGTTCACCAAGAGGAGTGTCGTTGGTAAAATCGTCGTCGCGGCCCTTGAAGACAAAGATGGAGTCAGGTGCTTGGGGATAAACGTGGACAAGTATTTTTCTGGGATTTTTGTTCTTGGGAGCCTGTTGGCTGTTGTCGGCGGCGTTCTGTACGCTCCCATTTCCACAGCCGAGCCCTACATGGGATACAACATTTTGTTGGTGGCATTTGCCGTCGTCATTACAGGCGGCATGGGAAGCTTTACGGGGACATTTGTGGCTGCATTTGCAATGGGGCTGGTCATTGCCATTACAGGAAGATTCTATTCGCAAGCAGCCGACACCATGGTTTTTGTCGTGATGGCGCTGGTTCTCATCTTCAGAAAAGAGGGCCAGCCGGACGGATAAAAGGGTACTACAAATCTTCGACCGACCCGCTCCATCGGACCTACATGAGTTCACAGCGTATATGAAACGCCGCCTTAGCGCACACGCTCCGGGTTGTGAAGAACTCGCTGCGGAGCGGTATCGGCTATCTCTACAACGGAGGACCACATTGGCTCGGAAAGGAAGAATAGTAATAGATCAGGAGCGATGTAAGGGATGCCACATCTGTTTCGATTTCTGCCCATTGGGCATGATCTCCGTGGCGCCCAGTCCCAATCGAAAAGGCTATCAACCCGCTCGGTTCGAGGAACAGGCAACTGAGGGGAAAAATACGTGCACCGGCTGCGCTGTGTGCGCAACCGTTTGCCCTGAAATTGCCATTGAGGTGTATCGTGAAAGGTGACCGTGTTCTGATGCGGGGCTCCGACATTGCCGGCGAGGCGGCTGTTCGGGCCGGGTGCCGGTACTATTTTGGCTACCCCATAACACCCCAGAATGAACTGCCCGAGTATCTGGCGGCACGCCTTCCCGAAGTGGATGGCGTGTTCATCCAGGCCGAAAGTGAAATTGCGTCGATCAATATGCTGCTGGGAGCCTCCGCAGCCGGAGGACGGGTTATGACATCCTCGTCCTCCCCCGGCATCAGCCTTATGCAAGAAGGCATCTCTTACATGGCCGCGTCCGAGTTGCCTGCGGTCATTGTCAACATGATGCGAGGTGGACCGGGGTTGGGCAACATAGCGCCGTCAGCAGCGGACTATTTCCAGGCGACACGGGGCGGAGGGCACGGTGACTACCGTACTCCGGTCCTGGCGCCGGGCGACTGCCAAGAGTTGGCGGAGTTGACTTTCGTTGCCTTCGACCTGGCCGACAAGTATCGCACACCGGTTTTATTGGCGGGAGACGGCCTAATGGGTCAGGTGATGGAGCCTGTGATTTTCCCGGAGCCCTTAGATCCGGCGAAATTGCCGGCAAAGAATTGGATCCTTGACGGCTGTGAGGGTCGTGACCCGAGGATGATCTTCTCTTACCATGCCCAGTACGGGGAGCTTTACGCCCACACTGCTCATCTTCAGGCCAAATATGACTCAATAACCGCGCACGAGAGGCGTTGGGAGACATATTTAACAGAGGACGCCGACATAATCGTTGTCGCGTATGGAACAGCCTCGCGTATCGCCAGAAGCGCCATTGACGATCTTCGCGAGCAAGGATTGAAGATCGGCTTGTTCAGGCCGATCACTCTGTGGCCTTTCCCAAAAGACGCGCTCAGAGAAGTGGCCAAAGAGGGGCGCTCGGTGGCCGTATTTGAACTTTGCCTCGGCCAGTTGGTGGAAGATGTAGCTCTTTCCGTGAACAAACAGGATGAAATCCACTTTCTGGGAGTACCCGGAGGCGGAATTCCCACCCCTGCCGATGTGATCGAATTCATCGAGTCCATCTTGGAAGGTAACGGCAGAGTTGGCCGGAGGATACCCTTATGACCAGCGTAGCTATGCGGAAAGTATTTGGATTTCCCAAGAGCCTTAAGCCTGCGGAAACCCATTATTGCCCGGGATGCGGGCACTCCATTGCGCATCGCCTGCTTGCCGAGTGCCTGGACGAGCTTGGCCTGCGGGAGCGCGCGATAGGCGTACCGGGGGTCGGCTGCGCATTTCTGGCCTACCTCTACTTCAACTTCGACGTGGTGGAGGCGCCGCACGGGCGGGCATTGGCCGTGGCCACGGGGGCGAAACGAGTCCACCCGGACAAGTTCGTATTGACGTACCAGGGTGATGGCGACTTGGCGGCCATAGGCACGGCCGAGACAATCCACGCTGCCAATAGAGGTGAAAAAATTTCGGTCATTTTCATAAACAATGCCATTTATGGAATGACCGGAGGGCAGATGGCCCCTACCACCATTATCGGCCAAAGGTCCACGACCACGCCAGGGGGACGTGACGCCAAGCGAGATGGGACTCCGATTGACATTGCCCGCATGTTGGCGGTGCCCGACGGCGCTGTGTACATCGAACGGTGCGCCCTGACGACGGTAAAGGAGATCCGGAAGGCCAAGCGGGCCATACTCAAGTCGTTCAGGTGCCAACTCGAGGGCCTGGGCTTCTCGATGGTCGAACTGCTCTCTCCCTGCCCTACGAACTGGAAATTGTCCCCTAAAGACGCCTGGAAGTGGGTCAATGAAGAAATGCAGAAGGTGTTCCCTGTGGGCGTTATCAAAGATACGACAGGGTTTGAGGAGATAGCATGACTACCGCAACCATGTTTGCCGGATTCGGAGGGCAGGGCGTGCTCCTTATGGGATACGTCCTGTCCCACGCGGCAATGTTGAAAGGGCTCAATGTCACTTACTTTCCGGCCTATGGGACCGAGATGCGAGGAGGAACGGCCAATTGCACGGTCATCGTTTCTGATAAGAAAATTGCCTCGCCTGTCACTTCGCGACCGGACATACTCGTGGCCATGAACTATCCTTCCTTGGTCAAATTTGAACCTACGGTCAAAGAAGGCGGGCTGATTTTCATAAATGCTGCTCTCATTGACGCGAAACCTGAGCGTGATGACATAACCTCTGTTCCGATTCCGCTAGGAGAGTTGTCCAGCGAGCTTGGTTCCGATCGTCAGGCCAATATGATTATGATAGGCGCCATAATGGCCAAAACGGGGCTGCTGTCGCTCGAAGAAACACAGATGGGCATGGAAGCCGCGCTTAAAGGTAAAGAAAAGTTGTTCCGGGCAAATATGACCGCGATCGAGAGAGGCGCCCAATACATTCGAACGGGTAACTAGGGCCGGCGGCGATTTCCGCTTCGGACCCCGGTCAGGGTAAAATGTGAGCGTATTCCCATAATGTTAACATCGCTCATCATGGGAATTACGAGGATCTGGTTCCGAAATTACCGCCGTATTGTGAAAGAAGAGGCGCGCAGCTCTAGGCCGCGCCTCCCTGAATCTCGCTCAGCCAGAGTGGACCTTGGCGGAGAATGTCATTTCTCGCCCAGCGGGACCGATATTGTAGATTTCCAATCCTGAAGACTTCCGATCCCACCACTTGCTGTTAGGTTTCGTCGTGTCCCCAAAACGGGTAATCCCTTCAGCGTTGAACAGATCTTTGTCATCACCGATATTCTCGCCAAGTTCCAGATCATTCTCCCCATCTGCCTGCATCAGCGCACATTCGTAATGGGAGCTTGGAGTTCCGGACTGGTTATCGTTACTGCCCAAGTGGTCTACATGAGAGATAGCCAAACCGGAGTCCGTCAGGTATTTGTCTCGATCCTCCGCGTACCGATTCTCGATTATAAAACACTCAGTTTCGCTTTTTGAATACATGAAGAACTGATTCACTCCGGCCTTGGCTGTCGCAGTCATACCGTCTGTAATACGAGTCAGTGAACCAGTCCAACCTGCCGCATTTTTCAGATATGCGCAAATGTTAGTCGGATTCTTGTTCGCCGTCCCCACAGCGCCACCCGCGCACATCAGACAATAGATTCCCATCCCCTCAGACTCACCCCCATAATCGTATAGGTCGGGGAAATCACATATCATGTGCCCGTTCTCGTGGCAAAATGTTCCGAGCGTCAATTCGTGTCCCATATCTGTGATTTGATAATCAAATGCCAATTTGCCCGCCGCCAGCGTGTAGGGATCTTTCAGACGATATGAATGAGGCCACAGGCCTTTCGCCCAGTTGTTAACGCGACGACCGGCGTAGAATACATTTAAGGCATAGACATAGTCTTGATCATCAGCAGTGAGTTGACTGAAGTCGAACCGATCCGCCACTAAGCGGTCCAGCGCCTCTGTTATCAATTCCCAGGCTCGGATAGGCTGCTCGATGGCTTCGTCGGTGTAATAGGGGCGGGGATGCTTTGCCGTGTAGTATGTAGCCACCACGTTCTTGTACTGTAGCTTGCCCAATGAGCTATCTGCGAAGTAATCGTATACGGAGCCGTTATTCCCGTAACCGGTGTATCCATGCTGGTTACAGAAAGCCTCGACCTCTTGTTGTTTTATTTCGCCAGTGACGTCCGGAAACTGTATTAACAAACACAGGCCGACATAGGTCCCGACGGTCTTTCGTTTAGGCGGAGCGGGAGCGATTCCAGGAATCATAGCCTCCAGCATTGCCATCCTGCGCTGTCGTCGCCGTTCTTCCCAACGAGTGACGCCGCGAGGCAATCCGGAATTCGTTTGCGCTCGGACCTTTGTAGCAGCGCGATTTCCTAACAAGCGGGTAACGGATTCGAGGCCGGTAGGTCCACCTGCGTCTGCCCGCGTTCCGGTGGGCCTGACATCTTCCCCCTCCGCATTGACTGCGGCATACTCGTAAAAACCGGTCTCTGGGTTCTCCACCACAGGAAATCCATCCAAAGTTTCAAATCTTGCATTGTGCTGGTCGCCCCAGCCTCGTACTTGGATTTCCGTGCCGTCCGGTTGCCTGAACGTAAACTCTTCGCCATGAAATGGGACTGACATTGTAATTCCTCCCGTGGTTGCGAGTTGGTTTCATATCCGCTCAAATCTCGAGCCAACGCATAACCAAAAAACCTAATGCCTGGATTATCCAATTCATTGTGGCGGCCAGGCGGCTTTGTTGTTTCTTCAAGTTCGCCTGGGATTCAATTACCTTAAGGACTACACGAGTGGTTTCCTCGATCCTGTCCGGGGCAAAGGGAAGAGGCATGACTAACGGCACACACATCAGACATGATGCGCCTCCTCATAAGCTATGCCAATCACCGGCCATCTCGAAGGGTCTTGGAGTCGTTAGCGGGTCAACTGGAACATGGAAGTTGGCGTCTGCGCCGTTGGAAGATGCGGAAAGAATCTCGACTCTTCGTGCCCCCCCTGTTATGCCAACTTACCGGAAGTTACCGGCCAGTATGCATCGTGCGTGCAAAGAGAGACTCCTCTGAAAGGAATTGACGCTAATATCGGATAATAATAAAACTTTATAGGTGTAAGTCAGAGAGCCAGAAAAACTGAGCTCGGCATCTGGACAAGTCGTAATATGTGATAAACACTCGCGTACGCGTGGTCGCAGTATAAACATAATGACAACAGCATGTTAAACATGCGGGAATTACACTTGTGCGCGAGCGTGCGTGGGTGATTTCCGCCTATTACGGCGACCGTACTATTTACGCCACCAACAGGGATTCGAATTTCATTACCCACAGCTCTCGATCAAGATAGTTGCTCCCATCCAGCATGATGACTTCTCGAATAAAACATTATTAATAATATTGTGATAGACAATAAATATAATAATATGATAAGATATTTGAAGTAATATTTTGAATTCAAATTGGTTTTTTAAATGACAATTAAAGCCTGGGCCGGAATAATCGTTGGAATGGGCCTCATGCTGTGCGACCAGCTCATGGCGGCGGATCACGGAAGACATGATTACCTTGAAAGAGCTAATCTTGCCTTAAAGATGGGACAATACAGGCAAGCCGCAGAGGCGCTTACACAACTAATCGAGAATAAAACCGGAGATGTGGACATCTATTTCAAACGTGGCCTGGTCTACGAAAAACTTGGTTGCAATGAAAAAGCTATCTCTGACTACACAAAAGCCCTCGAAATCCGGCCTAACATGGAAACCGCGTTAAATAATCGCGGAGTTATATATTTCAAACTGGGTAAATACCAAAAAGCGACCAAAGGCTTCTCTCAGGCGATTCAGTTAAATCCCGGCTATGCCCTCGCGTATTACAATCGAGGAAACGCATATCACGCGGCCGGCGATTTGGACCGATCTTTAGCGGATTTTAACCGGTCCATTCAGATCAACCCCGGTTATGCTAATGCTTACAACAATAGAGGCTGGACAAAGCTGCAAAAAAAACAGGCCAAAGCCTCAATAAAGGATTTCGACCGAGCGCTGCAAATCGATCCTCGATATACGCTCGCCTTTTGTAATCGAGGCAAAGCCCGTCTCAGCATCGGCGACGGCAATGGTTCCGTGAAGGATTTCTTCCGAGCCATGGAATTGGATCACCGATTTGCCAATAATTATTTTAAGGCAAATGTTCCTCAGGGCCTACACGCAAGTAGTGACAAACTTCCTCAAAAATCTAAAGAACCGGCTACTTCCTCATATAAAGTGCACGCATGGGACTTATTTGAAAAGGCTGACGGTGTCGCGGCCACGTCCGGCAGCCCGGGTCCCATCGTTCTCTCTAGAAGTCCGGCAATGACCAGGTCGAAGCGGAATGTTGGGAATGCGACTCCGGCCCAAAAATCGGTCCTGAATTTCCTTGCCGCGTGGAAGTCTGCCTGGGAAGAAAAGGATATCGCCGAATACGCCAGGATGTATGTTCCCGATTTTAAGCAAGGGAGCATGGATTACAATATGTTCTTGAAATTCAAGCGACATTTCTTTCGCAAATATCAAAATATCCGAGTGGAAACCCGGCAGGTGGAAGTTGAAACGGTCGGTAACGAGATTATACTAAGATTTATACAGTCTTTCCAGGGAGATGATTATCACGATAAGGGTTGGAAAAGAATGATTCTGACCCGGGATGAAGAAACCGAATTTAAGATTGTGCAAGAAGAATGGACTCCAATACATGACTTTGCGCTGGCGTCGAGGTAATGACTTAGCAATCGTTTGTCACAAACTTTCCCGACTACTGGTTGCAAAACCTCCGTATGCCAATATCCGCGGTAGGGGCGCTTTTCAAAGCCCCGCCTGTTTTTTCTGCTCCTCTCCGTCCAAGATGTGCCATGAGCTGGCCACAGTTCTATTCTGGAAAGCTCCGTGAGTTAGACCTTGGTCCGCAAAAAACTAGTCGACTCTCTTCGGAAAAGATGCCACTTTTGCTCACATTAATTATTTTATATAGCTCTGACATGTGACAATCTGTATCGGATATTCGCAGAGCCCATGTTGCGGATGTTCAATGACCAGGGTTGGTCATGGGGCAGGGTATTTTGTTTTTGAGGTATGGGGGAGGAGGCTGCTAACTCGTATTGCCTCCGAACTGCACGATGCCAAGGCGCTTAGTGATGTGTGCGCTCTGATTTTTCGCCAATCCTATATCGCAGATTGACACTAACCGTTGCATGGCCTGACCTGGAGTGGCGTTTCGCAACCCGAAGGTTTAGTCATGCTTCGTCGCGATAACCCACACCGTGCGGAGGGACGGCTGCAATGAAGTTCTTGTTTGTCTTAAAAGGCCCAAAGCTATTTTGCCCCTACTGAGCGTTTGTCTGGGGCTACTGCTCCTTGCGCCAGTCGCGGCAACGGCTCAATCAATACCAGGTCCCAATTTCTTGGGATTCTTGGCGTCACCGCTGAGCATCGGAACAGCGCCAGTCAACCAGTGCTTCACATACGGACGCGCGAACAACTTTCCTGGGATTTTCTCGGGCGGATATAGCTATTGGTCGGTTGGGGGCCAGACTTATGGTCAGGCAAACCTGGCCCACCATTTCTCTGCCCAGATTGAACGATGGACATCTTTGACCACCTACGCGCGGGCAGATTTCAACAATTTCTCCCAGGCGGGTGCGCCTTTCGGGTTCGTCACCTCTTATCTTCGTTTCGGTGGCCATTTGACGAGGGAAATTACGAACAACATGGATTTGGTACTGACGGGAGGGTATGATGCCACCCGCCGAGAGGGCACGTGGCATTCGGGAGGACGAGTTGGTCTGAAAGGCGTCAGTGGAATCGGCAGCAATGCCTTCGCGAGTCTCGGGGTTATGGGGTATTTCGATTCCGCAGGGGATCAACTCGTTTTTGCGTCAAACCCATCCGGTGTCGAGGTGGTAGGGACATATGGCCAACAATTCTGGTTCAACGGTCCCGTATTTGTGGTCAATTGTCACGGCTATGAATTCGGTGGGGGTACCACACAGTACGGATGGCGCGTGGACGGCTATTTGTCAACCCCGCGGGGGTTGCTTACTCTCAATGGCTTGGCTGGTCATGACGGGCTTAACGGCAATTATTATTCCGTAGGCGCGTTTGTCAACCTTGGCTTCAATATCGGAATGTGATTGCAGGTCCCATTCGATCACGTGAGAAAAGTGAGGATTCGATGATTAGAACCATTTTCAACCGTAAGAGAACCCAGCCAACTCCGAAGAACTTGTCGTGGGGTAAGCAGGCGATACTAAAAGGCTATGTTTTCGTGTTGCTCCTGTTCATGAGTTTTTGTATAACATTCGCCCTTATGTATGGGCATCACTCCGCAAATGCGCAATTTTTTCAGCCTGCTCAGGCGCCACAAGTCGGCGATTTGCCTGCCCCGAATGCCGGTGTTCAGGCCCAAAATCAGGGCTACTTCAATCAGAAGTGGTGGAAAGCAGGGCGTTATGATCCGGTGACGCAGTCACAAGAATGGCCTGCCCCATGGCAATTTGGGGGAGGTCAAACACAGACGTCACAGGGTGGCGGATGCCTACCTCTCTCATCGACATGCACCCAGAACTCTCAGTGCTGTAGCGGCAATTGCCAACGATTTGGGGGAGTCAGGATATGTAACTGATTGGATGAGACAAGGAGTTATCGCCCAGGCGCAGGCTGAAGATTGCCTCAAGAAAACAAAAATCTATTTTCGTGTCCGTATCTTCCATTTAACCTCCAACCAGTCTAACGGTTGGGGGTATTTTTTTGGTTAATGAATTGTTGTTGCGCTGGCTCTAGAACCAGTCGGGGGCTCCCGCCAGCGTAACATGCCTTATGCGCATTCGCCGAGAAATGCATAAAACAACCTCGTGCGGAGAACGAAAGACTGTTTCAAAATGCTCTGCTCCATGACACGCTCTTACCGTGCAAATCTCAAATAGAAGATTTTGTAACCAGTTGTAGGGACAATCCTTGTGTCGCATAGGAATCGGCATGGCCTGATTTGATCCAAACCTGTTTGATTTAAATACCTTCCATATGCTATAAGCCAAAAATAGGCTTTCACGGCAGAATAAGCAGGCGGCGCGATCGAGGCGACTTCCTAATCAGCCCAAATCGCACAAGGTTATGGGCGGTGAAAGGTCATGAATAGGACTGCGGATTGAATACGAGAAACCGACGGATCTTCAAAGCCATTGTCATAGCTGGCGCCGGTGTATTGGCGCTTTCGGACACGCTCGTGTTTTCGAATGAAACAGTGGATATCTTCCGACAGAAGCGAGTAACGGATTCTGCGCAGATCTTTCTGGACGAAGGAAGACGTGAATTCGCTCGCGGGGGTTACACAAGATCTATACGGGTTCTCACACAGGCCATAAACAAGGGCGCTGACCCGGAAGCCCTTAAACTGCGGGGTCAAGCATACAATTTCACCGGAGCGCTTGATAAGGCGATAAATGATTTCAGCTCGTACATAAGCGCCGGCAGTTCTGACCCCGAAGGTTACATCCTTCGCGGGAACGCTTACAGCATGAGTCTCAAACACGAAAAAGCTTTGCCGGATTTTGCGAGAGCGATCGAACTCGAACCATCCCGTCCGGAAGCCTATCTGGGACGTGGCATAGCCCATCTTGGCCTGGAGCAATATGGGTCCGCGATGAAAGATTTTCGTTTAGTTCTGCAAAATGATCCTGGTAACACGGATGCGCTGATAAATCTCGGGCTGGCTTACAGCCTTGCCGATCGACCTGCGCAAGCCAAGAGTTACTTTGAAAAAGCGCTGGAGGCTGAGTTGGACCCGAAATGGAAGCTCCAACTTGCCGCGTATATAAAGGACCTTCCTACGGTTACGGATGGTGAGCGCTTGGAGGATGTGTCGGAAGAGTATGATGAGTCCGGTCCGGCACTCGAAAAGGTGATTAGTCCCGATCCTGTGGAGTCTTCGGCAAAATTGCCAAGACAGTCCAGGAAAGCGGCGACCGGTTGGTCCGGACTTTGGGAGAGTTCTTACATGGGTTCCAAACTGAGAATCGAGTTTCAACAGACGGGCGGGAAAATCAGTGGTGTTCTCCGTATTCATGCTCTGACCGGCCGGGAGGACGTTTTTCACTTTAGGGGAACTTTTGATGGCCGAAAAATAATGGCCTCACATAGCGACGGGCATAATTTCAGTGGAAAACTGACAGAGAATCGGCGAATCGTGGGAGTCCTCACTGCCGCTAATGGTATTAAACTTAATATTGATCTGCCTCTGAATCAATGAGTTTCCGAGATCGGATGTCGGCAGAGCCCTTGATGAGGCAGGATTCCATTTTCAAGATTTGGAGTCGATTTCAACTCGGTCCCGGATAACTCTTCCCACTCCGGCTTTGATCGGACACCAACCAGCGACTCTTCCGCAGCCTTCCGGACGCGTGGATCCTGATCTTTGGTCAGCCGAGTCAATGAGTCAACAATGCGCTCGTTTCTGACTCCGAGCTTTCCCAAAATCAAAGCCAGCGCTTCCCTGACCTGCGCATCCGGGCCGTTGACCAGAGCTTCCAGCCGCGGCGACCCAAGATTAGATGCGGTGAACCGCGCCAGTATCCACTGTGTCCTCGCATCAATTCTTTTCACAGCCGTTTCGTCATCGGTGGTCAGGACTGAGGGCAGCGCTACCAGGCAACTGATAACGTCCTCATTGCACGATTTCAGGAGATGGCTCGCCACAAATGAATCGCCCGGATATGACGTGTGATCGTGATAATTCATAGTTTTAAGAGCAACCAGGTCCCGCTGTCGGACCGCGGAATCGATGTGCTGTGCGCTTATGGAACCCTTGAAAACATCCGCGGCAATGACCGCCGCAAACGATCCGACCAAAAGAACGGGAGCGATTGAAAGCGCAACAAATTTTCCCTGGGATTTCTCGCGTAATCGATGTCCGGCCACCCATAAAAGTAATAAAAGTAAAATGGCTGAAACTAATACCATTTGAATTTGCCAACTCCGGACAGTCTTGTACGAGGCGTTTTGTTTGGTTAGCCGGTCGAACTGGGCCAACGATTCGACAGCGACTTCTTTAAGTTCGTTGTCGCCTTCGGCGGAGGTCACAAGCAGAAGTCGTTTTGACAAAGGCTCTCTTATTCGTCCCAGGATTTCAATGACGGCCCTGCGCTGCAAAGGGCTGCCTTTTTCAGCCGCTGCAAAGAGAGGGATTAGAATCCCAACATCTTCCGGGCGTCCGCTGATCTGCTTTTTCAGAATTTGAGTAAGGGCCGTCTTGGAGATTTCACTTATGGAGGTTTCTTTTCCAGTCCTGCTTTCTCGAAATGGCAGGTTGTCATCGAGCGACTTAATTAATGCCGGCATTGAGGTCCGATCCTCTCTAAACCCTAATGCCCTCACCGCAAACCTTCTGTCCTCCGCATCGGGGGACGCGAGCGTCTTCTCAAGATCTGTCAGAGGAATGTCCTTCGCGCGAGCCTTTACATCAGAATCCGAATCTTCCAATGACAACAAATCTCCCAAAAATTGCGGGGCCGCAATACGAGTATTTATAAGGAGTCCATACGGTACGAGTAGCGCAAGAGTTAACACCAATCCAATAAGAATAACTGGTTGCTGAATCGTGCGCATGCTGTTGTCGGTTTCCTCTATGAGACAATCATCCCTGTGAAACGGCTTACCGTTACTCTTCTCAGTACGACCGGCATCTGAAACTGTCTCAGCATTCTTTGTCAACCCGAAATCGTACCACGAACTTCCCTCACCCTTTCCCTCTCCCAAAGGGAGAGGGCACTTGTAGAGCCGCTCCCCATGCCTCCCTCTCCCTCTGGGTGAGGGTGAGGAAAACGCCGGTACCTTTGATCGTGCTGCGTTCTTGTTGGTTAGGCAATTCCGAGACAGTCTCAGGCGCCGGTCCTACCAAGGCGCATGCTATCACCATTATATTGGAAGCGCTATGCGCCTTTGATGCGCTGACGATAGGCGGCGGCGTACGGTAAGTCCGGATAACCTTGAAAGAGACGCTGAAGTATCCTAGAATCCGCTAATTAGCGCTTCTAATTTTTAATGAGCTTTAATCGGTCAGGTTTGATGACCCAAAATCACGGCCAGGATACAGCGACAGGAGCCAACTTCGCAGAGAATCTAGTATGGCTGCTATTCTGCGCCGCCTGCGCCTATTTGGCGTTCCTGCAACCGTACGTCGCTCTTATTCCCGGAGAAAGAGCCAATGTTTTCCCTGGCTTCCTCTGCGCCATTACTTTTGCCGCGGCGCTGGTGGTTGCAGATCTGAAACCCATAAGAGCAACGAAAGCCGAAGTCGCAGTTTCCCTGGGGCTCCTTATGTTGGCTATTGTCAGTGGCCTGCTGAGTCCGGTCCCGTCGAGTTCATTGATTCGCGCATTGATACTAATGTCATCGGTTTTGGGCGGCTTTTGGCTCGCGAGGATTCTCCTCAACAGCAGCGCCAGGCAAAAGGCTTTCGTTTGGTTGTGCTCGACATTTTTGGGCGGTATAACCGGTGTGAGCCTGTGGAGCTATTTCATTCACGGGGACGTCTTTTATTATCTTTACTCCAATCCTCACCAGATTATCCACATGGTGTTGTTGCTGGTTATGGGCCCGTTGGTCCTGATAAGCCGGCGCAAACCGTTTGGAGTATTATTCGGCCTTGTTCTGATCGTATCAGCCTGCGCGACACTTTTTCTAATCGCGATTCAACACGTTGAGTCAGGTATCCTAATTCCTATCACTGCGCTTTGCGTCCTGGCCTTCCTGGGTCTATTCCGTTCAAAGACATCTGCGGGCTACATTGTTTTGATTTTTATTGCCGCAGCGCTCGCAGCCTTCTTTCTGATCTATCTAAGCCCGAAATATCACGGTGGCTTTTTTTTTCAATCATATAGGATCGAGAGCTATCCCTTTTCACTGCATATCGCGAAAAAACATCCCTTGTTCGGAATAGGTTTGCGAGCCCCGCGCGATGAATTCCTGGCCGATTATGAATTCAGTCACCCAGGGCTTACGAAGGAACTGTTTGCTCCCCTACTTCAGAGAGGTATCACGCCTGAGAATATTTTTCTAGCCTTCCTGGCTGGTATAGGAGCGCCGTTTCTGATTTTGTACGTTCTGGCGCTTACTTTTCTCCTTGTTTGGCTTATCAGGGGTTTTCTCAGAGGCCCTCCATCAGGTCAATTCATTCCGGCCTGGGCGCTGCTCGTACCGATTTTAGGGAGTTTGCTGCATTCGTTTACTACCGATACCTATATGCTGGCTCAATTGGGCTGGTATTTCCATCTGTTTCTCGGGCTCATTCCGAAACCTGTGGCGGTTCCGAGTGAGTCTCGCGTAAGTTGGGGACGGATTTGCGTCAGGATGGCCGGACTTGTAGCCGCTCTGGCCCTGGGAATATTTCTCGGCTCCGGCGCCTATTTTATCCCGGAAAAACTGCCTACGGCTGAGACAATCCGGTCGTATCTGAGGCAGATGCCCGTGGTTAAACCTTTTTTTTACGAGAGGGGACAGGTTCCACTGAAAACGCAAAAGACCGCGTCTCCGCACAGATCGAGGCTCGGCGGGGAATCGCTTGAGAATATTCCCGATACCGCTCCGCGAGAGGAATTTGGGACTCTAGTGGTGAATATCGATGATTACAAAGGAGCGCCGGTAAACTGGGCGATAATGATCATTCTGGATAATTCGAAATCCATGACGGAAGAAATCCGTCCCGGCGGGCCGACACGACGAGAACTCGCTATTACGACTATTGATTCGTTGGCCCGCGAGATAGGTCCAAAGTCCAAAATGTCTTTGAGAGCTTTCACTTTCGACGGCATAGCAAAGAAAAAATCCGAGGAAATTCCATTGCGACTGAGCCGAATTGTCTTGGGCTGGACTGAGAAGCCGTCTTCCGAAATGCCCGATTTGCTGAACCGAATCACGTTCAAGGGCAATAACAATTTATGCGCGGCCACTTTCCGGAGCCTGCGAACCGATTTTCGAGCTACGCCGGAATTGGCGCCTCGGATTGCCATGATTACGGACGGTCGCAGAGATTGTTCATTTGGAAAGGTTATTCAAATAATCGAAAAAGCGAAGTCAAGAAACAATATCATATTGGATGTCATCGCCATCGATGCGCCGCGCTCTGCCCAATCCACATACTCCAACTTGGCGGCGGATTCCGGAGGTGTATTTCTCAACTTGGCGCCCTCAGCCGATAGCGAGGCGCTTTCAAGGTATTGGGCCGTTCTGCGAACTCCCAGGCCGGAACCTCTGGAAGCGGTAACGGAAAATGCTAAATATCGGATTATGCCTGGAGAGAAATGCACGCTTGCGCCCGGTTCCTACACGATAACCGTGCCGGAGTTCGCTGGCCTTGATTCGTCAAATCGAGCAATCAAGGACGTTAAGATCACGGCCGGAGGAGACACTGTCCTGAATCTCGCCGCAAAAGAAGGCCGATTGATCGTCCGAGAGTGAAGATATAAGGGGACAAGGAAGCCGAAGAAGATCGACCAGGTAAGAAACAGAGGGAAGTAAGGGCATAGGCGCTAACTTACAGCAAGTGTCTATAGCGGTTCTCAAAAATAATCGCGAAAAGAACGCGACTTTTTGAAGAGACTATGATTTTGTTCAGGCATGTCACGTCAACGAAACATGCCCAATAAAGAGAATTGCACATTGGAGGAGTT
>Ga0172371_10000852_pt1 | contig 48349 bp, 43 predicted proteins | sample Lak12m_FD_114543 | JGI IMG/M metagenome (GOLD analysis project Ga0172371, IMG submission 114543) | Freshwater microbial communities from Kabuno Bay, South-Kivu, Congo - kab_022012_12m | ecosystem: Environmental > Aquatic > Freshwater > Lake | place: Democratic Republic of the Congo: South-Kivu... | reverse complement strand
CCCTTTGGGGGAGGCTGGGTGGGGGTCCTGCAAATAAATAATATCCCCTCCCCCCTTGGGGGGAGGCTGGGAGGGGGTCTTCACGAAGAATATCCCCTCCCCCCTTGGTGGGGAGGCTGGGAGAGGGTCTCCACGAAGAATATCCCCTCCCCCTTTGGGGGGAGGCTGGGTGGGGGTCCTGCCAATAAATAATAGACCTCTTGCATAAGTGATAATTGTGTCATAATAGGCACATGAGATACGAAACCGTCAGAGAGCTGAAAGATGAAGAATTCAAAAGATCAACGGGTGTTCAGTGTGACACGTTTGGAAAGATGCTGGAGGTCGTTGAGAGCGGCATCCGAGACTTTGGCAGGCCGCCAAAGTTGAGTCGAGCAGATCAATTACTGATGACCTTGATGTACTGGCGAGAGTACCGCACCGAGTTTCATATTGGTCTCACCTATGGTGTAAGCGAATCGACAGTCTGCCGGACGATCCAGAAAGTTGAAAGTGTGTTAGCGAAATCAGGCAAGTTTCGTCTGCCTGGCAAGAAAGTGCTCAAAGAAAGCGACAATGTCATTGAAGTGGTGCTTGTGGATGTGAGCGAGCATCCCATCGAGCGTCCGAAAAAAAGCAAAGACGACACTATAGCGGCAAGAAGAAGCGGCACACACAGAAATCACAAGTGACAGTCAATGAAGGCACGGAAGAAATCGTCTGCACCGCGTTTGGCGTTGGCAGCACCCATGATTTCCAGGTGTTCAAAGAGAGCGAGATGGTTCTGGATGAAAGCATCGAATGTTTGGCAGATAGAGGCTATCAAGGATTGAGCGAGCTACATCCGAACAGCCGAACCCCTGCCAAGAAGTCCAAGCATCACCCGCTCACGCCAGAACAGAAGGCCGCCAATCGCGACTTGGCTTGCAGACGCATTCTGGCGGAACATGTGATTCGCAAGTTAAAGGTCTTCCGTATCTTGAGTGAAAGGTACCGCAACAGACGCAAACGTTTCAAACTCCGCTTCAATCTCATCGCAGCCATCTATAACATGGAGTTGAAACATGTTCCATAGACTTTTGCAAGAGGTCTAATATTCCCCTCCCCCCTTGGGGGGAGGCGGGGAGGGGGTCCTTCAGGATCCTGTATTCTCTTTCGATCAACCCCAGGATGGAGAATCTGCATGACTTTGTTCTTGAAAGTTCTATTAGAAACCCGGAATACATTGGATTTACCCCTGGAAAAATAATAAGAGGCTGTCCAATTAACCGACAACCTCTCTTCGATGTATTAGTAAACCAAGGTCTCCTTCTTCATACTGACTCGCTTGCGGAAGATCCAGAATGTCCAGATCACGTAGGCCAGCACAAAAGGCAGGAATATGCAGACCACGATGGTCATGATCTTGAGCGTGTAGGGCGAGGAGGAAGCATTTGCAATCGTCAGGCTCCACTCCGGCTTGAGGCTGGAGATGAGGATTCGGGGATAAAGACCCGCGAAGACCATGATGGTGGCGAAGGCGACCGTCAACGAACCAGTTATAAATGCCCACCTGTCCTTGCCACTCTTGGCCAGCCAGCTCGTTACAAGTAACGCCACCGCCGCCAGTGTCGCCGGGACGAGACCGTTGATGCCGGGCTTGGTTAAGATATCGGTGGCGAAGAAGGTCCACGCAATAAAGACCACGGTCAGCACGGTTGCTGCGATCCAGGCATTGAAACCAACCTTGTTGGCTCGTTTGGCGATCTCTTCAGGAGCCTTTAGCTTCAGGTAGTTTGTCCCGTGCATGGTAAAAAGCGCGACGAAGACCAGCCCGCCAAGGATGGAGTAGGGATTGAGCAGTGGGAAAAGGCCACCATAGTAGTTCATATCAGCCTCGATGGCGAAACCGCGCATCAGGTTGCCGACCGCCACGCCCCACAGCAGCGCGGGTAGAAGGCTGCCAAGAAAGATTGCCCAGTCCCAGAAGCTGCGCCAACCCTGGGCTTCCACCTTGCTGCGGAACTCAAAGCCCAGGCCGCGCAGGATCAATGCCACTAGCATTAGCACCAGGGCTAGGTAAAAGCCGCTGAAAAGGGTGGCATATACCTGTGGGAATGAGGCGAAAAGCGCTCCCCCCGCGGTGATCATCCAGACTTCGTTCGAATCCCAGACCGGACCGATGGTGTTGATGATCGCGCGGCGTTCTTCATCCTTTTTTCCAAGAAATGGCAGTAGGATGCCTACTCCATAATCAAAGCCTTCTAGGAAGAAGAAGCCGATGAACAGGATAGTGACCAGGATAAACCACACAGTTTGCAGTATCATCTCATCCTCCTTTTACTCGGCTGCCTTCTCCACCTGTGGATCAGAAGTGCCGAATTTGACCATCAACCAGGCCGTGACGCCAACCGTCGCGCCCAGGAGTACGGTGAACAGGATCAGCGAGACCAGCACTGTCCCTCCACTGAGGTTCGGGGAGATCGCCTCATTGACCAGTTGCAGTCCATAGACGATCCAGGGCTGGCGGGCGGTTTCGGTCAGGATCCAGCCAAAGGTATTTGCCAGGTAGGGCAGGATTGCTGCTGGAACCAGGCATGTCAGCAGCCAGGGCATCTGTAGGAACTTCACCCTCCGGCGGAGAATAGCCAGGATTGCCAACAATACCATCAACAAGCCGCAACCCACCATGATGCGGAACGACCAGAAGGAGAGCGCCACAGGCGGGATGTAGTATCCCGGTCCATACTGCGCTTCCACCTGGGCTTCCAATTCGGTCATGCCTTGGACTTCACCGGAAAACTTGTTATACATCAGGAAGGAAAGCGCTTTAGGAAACCTGATCGCAAGAGAATTCTCCTGCTTGGCCTGGTTGATATTGGCTACGAGTACGAAATCTGCTGGGTCTTCTGTATGCCAGATCGCCTCCGCCGCCGCGATTTTCATCGGTTGGACCTTGCCCAGGTATTTGCCATGCAGATCGCCAACAAAACCCACTAAAACGGCACCGATCAAGGCGTAGACCGCTGCCCACTGGAAGGTGCGCTGAAAGAATTCTACATCTTTTTTATTGCGCAGCAGGTGCCAGGCGCTGAAAGCCAGTACAAGGAAGCCTGCTGTGGTGACACCCGCAGAAAGGACATGAAAATACTGGTACGGCAGGTTTGGATTGGTGACGATCGCCAGGAAATCCGTCATCACCGCCCTCCCATTTTCGATGGCATAGCCAACCGGGTTTTGCATGAATGAGTTGGCGATGAGAATCCACAACGCTGAAATGTTCGAGCCGATTGCAACTAACCATGCTGCGGTCAGGTGAAGTTTCTTTGATAGTTTCTCCCAGCCGAAGACCCACAACCCAATGAATGTGGACTCCATGTAGAAGGCCAGCAGGGCTTCGATCGCCAGCGGAGCGCCGAAGATATCACCCATGAAACGAGCATATCCCGACCAGTTCAAACCGAAGTGGAACTCCTGCACGATACCGGTTACTACACCCGCCGCGAAGTTGATTAGGAATATCTTCCCCCAGAACTTCGCCTGACGCTTGTAGACCTCATCCCCGGTCGCCACGTAGCGGCTTTCAAAGATCGCCACCAATATCGAGAGTCCCAGCGTTAGCGGGACAAGGAAAAAGTGGTACACGGTGGTGATGGCAAATTGCCAACGGGAAAGAACAATAGGATCCATAACCTTCTCCTCTCAATACTTGGGTTTCACCGGTAGCACTGCCACCGGTCCAGTCATGTTGTCCGTTTCAACCGCCAGCTCTGCAAATGTCGTCCGCTTCAATTCTTCCATGATCACTCTTTGTAACCGTCCCCAACGTGAACGCACCGGGCAGCTTTCCTCGAACGGGCAGGCTGCCTCCCCGGTCATGCACTCCGAGAGCATGAATGGCCCTTCCATCGTATTTACCACGTCCCACAGCGTGATCTCCCCCGCTGGGCGCGATAGTTGTAAACCACCATCCCGTCCGGGGAAGGTTACCACCAGCCCAGCTTGCGCCAGTTGCGCCACGATTCGGGTCAGGAACGCCTTTGGAATGAGCATTTCCGCGCCGATTACAGATGTGGCAAGCCTTTTTCTCTCGGGCTGTCTGGCAAGCGCGAGGAGGGCTCGGATTGCATAATCGGTCTGACGATTGACGTGAAACATTTATATATATATTACTTTTTATGTAAACGTTTACTAATATTGTAATGTTTATTTGCTCCCCTTCAAGCGTTATTTGTCATACATGCTTAGGACAATTGTCATATCAGCGTCATGGCGCACCCATCCGCGCGTGGATCGGAGCCTCCGGTCAGGACCCCATTATATGGATCGCGCTTGATGACCTGTCCGCGCCCGAATAACGCACGCTCCCAACCCCTCACGTTCCGTACCGGGTGCCCGCGGCGCGTTAAATCGGCCACAGCCTCCACTGGAATGCCCTCCTCCAGCGCAACTGTCCCTCCGGCCCTTCCATCCTCGATGCAGAAGCGTGGTAGGTCCAGCGCAGCCTGCGGATCGAGGTCTTGGGCAAGGGCGAGGAAAACCTGCAGGTGCCCTTGTGGCTGCATGAAACCGCCCATGACACCAAAAGCAGCGAACAAGGTTTCAACACCGCTCCTCTCCCCCCGGGAGAAGGGTAAGGGGTGAGGGTGGGTGATCATCGCCGGAGTGATCGTATGATACGGACGCTTCCCGGGAGCCAATGCATTGGGATGTGCCGGGTCGAGATTGTAACCGTGTCCGCGGTTTTGCAGCGTGAATCCCCAGCCTTTCGGCACGATGCCTGTGCCGAAACCCATGTAGTTGCTGTTGATGAACGAGCAGGCATTCCCCCACTTATCCACTACGCAGAAGTAGACCGTATCCGCGCCGGCAATCGGCCCGTTGCGTCGTTGGTCGAGGGTGGCTTTTTTGGGATTGATGAGCTTGCGTCGCTTGGCGGCATATTCCTTGGAGAGTAATGCCGGATAGACTTCCGAAGTCCTGAAGACTTCATTAGTCGCCCGGTGGTTCGGGTCAGCCACATACCAGCGGGCGTCAGCAAATGCCAGGCGCATTGCCTCGATTTCAAGGTGAAGCCGCAACGGATCGAGCGGATCCTTTGGCATGTCGAAACCTTCGAGAATATTCAAGGCAAGCAACGCTGCGATCCCCTGCCCGTTTGGCGGAGGTTCCCATAGTCGCAGACCCCCGTAAGTGGTGGAGATGGGTTCATCCCATGTGGAGGTATGCGCAGCGAGATCGTCCTGGCTCATGCAGCCACCAGCCTCTTGCAAAGTGGCAACGATGGCTTCAGCGATCTCACCTTCATAGAAGGCTTTTTTTCCTCCCTCTGCTACTTTCCTCAATGTGCGCGCCAGGCCAGGGTTGCAGAAGATTTCTCCGGGTTCCGGCCCGCGTCCGTCGATTGTCATCTCGTGACCGTTCAGCGCGGTACTTAGCTGGTGGATTGCCCCGCGTTTCCAAAAGTACGATGTGATCGGTGTGACTGGAAATCCCTCATCTGCCAGGCGGATGGCTGGAGCAAGGATCGCAGATAATGGGAGAGTTCCATGCCGCTCGATCAGGTCACACCAACCCGCACACGCTCCCGGTATTGTGACAGTATAGGCATGATACGGCGGTAGAGGCGATTCGCGAATTACCCCCTCATATTTCGTCCCTTTATTTGTCGTCCCCACATGGATCGCTCCCCCGCCAAACCCGTTTTTTCGTAGCAGGTCGAGATTCAAGGCAGCAGGTGCGCGGCCTGAGCCATTAAGGGCGGTGATAACACCGCTTTTCCCCTCGTAGTATATCGCGAACATATCCCCGCCGATTCCGGTGGATGTCGGCTCGGTGACGTTCAGCGCGGCAGCCGTCGCCACGGCCGCGTCCGCGGCATTCCCGCCCGTGGATAAAACCGCCAGCCCTGAGGCAGTTGCCAATGGTTGCGAGGAAGCCACCATCCCGCCGCCTCCCAGCACGGGTGATCGTCGGGATGGGTAGGCGAATTCGCGCATAAAGACTCTGTAATTCAGAAAACGTGGTTCTGTATACGTCAACCCAACATTGGTCGGGTAGGTGTTTTTTACTTTACACTTGCACTTGCTTCAAGTGCAGGTATCGATACCCCGTCTTGCAATGGCTGAGTTGACAATTTTATCACTATTCGACCATCGAACCGCCTTTTCGAAATTTTTCAGTCGGTGTCTCTATTTAGGTCTTCTTTATTGGAAGGCTTCACTGGCAATGTGGACACCAGCACCTTGTCCACCCGGTTGCCATCCATGTCCATCACCTCGAAGCACATCCCGTTCCACTCGAACTGCTCGGCAGGTTTCGGGATGCGCCGTAGATGCGTCATGACGAATCCACCCAGCGTCTCATATTCCTCTTCATCTGGCAGACGGCGCAGATTGAAGATCTCCTTGAAATCATCATTGGGGAGCATTCCATCCAGGAGCCAGGAGCCATCTTGCCTCTGAGTGGCTTGCAACTCCCCCTCGAACTCGCCGACGATCTCTTCGAGAATGTCAGCCAGGGTCAACAAGCCCTGCACCACGCCGAACTCATCCACAACCAGCACCATCTCGCGCTTGGATTCTTTGAGGATCTCCAGCGCGCGAGAGCCGAACGCCGTTTCGGGGACATAGAGCGGAGGACGCGCGATATGTTTCAGCCCCTGACCATCCTCCAGGTTTGCCAGCAGTAATTCCTTGGCTTTAACGATGCCCAAAATATGATCCAGGCTGTCTTCAGCCACCGGGAAGCGTGAAAACTCGCTTTCCTTGACGCGACGACGGATCTCCTCGATGGAATCGTTGATATCCAGCCAGACGATCTCGTTGCGCGGCGTCATTAGGGCATTGACACGCTGGTCCGAAAGCGAGAGAACGCCCTCCACCATATCCTGTTCAGCTTCCTCGAAAACGCCCGCCTGCGTACCTTGATCGAGCTGGACAAGCAGTTCTTCCTCAGTGACCGGGATTTCGTCAATGTGCTTGACCCTAAAAAGGTGTAGGATCAGGTCGGTGGTTTTTCCTAGCAGCCAGACGAACGGACTGAAAAGTTTGGCAATGAACGACATCGGACCTGCAATGAAGGTTGCCAGGCGTTCGGGATTTTGAAGCGCAAGCCGTTTGGGAACAAGTTCGCCGAGAACAATGGAAATGTATGCAGTTACCGCCACCGCCACCACCACGCTAATCGCCTCGCTATACGCGGATAGCGCCGGCGATCTCTCTAGTAGCCCGATAAATAACTCCCCAGCCAGTGTACCGCTGATCGCGCCGATTAACACATCGATGACCGTGATGCCGATCTGTATCGTGGATAAGAATTTGTTGGGTGATTCCGCCAGTTTGAGTGCAAGTCGCGCCCGTTTATCTCCCTCATTGATCCGTTGTTGCAATCGCGCCTTGCGTACCGAAAGCATCGCTGCTTCCGACATGGCCAGCAGACCATTGAAAAGGATCAGGAGAATTATTGCCAGGATTTCATTCCAAATGGACCGCATGCTAGTCTTTGTTCATTTTGCTCGAATGAATGTGCCGGCGATGGAGCCCTGGCAAATGAAGGGGGATGTGCGTCATATATTCATGGGTGGGGTATGGGAGTGAGCCCAAACCACCTCAACATCCACTGGATGTGGATGCGCATGATGCTCGTCCTTGTGGCAGTGGCGATGCTCTTGCACAATTGGCTCATGCATATGTGAATATTGCTCCTGTCAACCATGGCAAGTCTGTTCTTTTCAGATTGCCTTCCGCCTCAACTGCCGGCTTCATCACCCTCCGCAAGAGTTGTACACCCCTCAAGCCCGGCCCACTGCCGATTAACAACAACGTTGCCAATGGAATCGGCTCGATTTTCCCTAACATAAATTTCACCGCGGGCGCGCTTGCTCCAAAAAGCAAGGCTGCCAGCAAAGCCTGTACTGTTGGCAGGAAATGACTGATTCTCGACATTGGGATTTTCTAGCGAAGAGGGTGGGATGTGTACTTTGATAAGATTATCCGAAAATCATCCCCTTAAGGGGGACCCGTGGTAAATAAAAGTGAGTGCGTCCAATATATTTAACAACCAGCGGAGAGGGTGGGATTCGAACCCACGGTAGACACGAGGCCCACAACGGTTTTCGAGACCGTCCCATTCAACCACTCTGGCACCTCTCCGGGAATGGGTTAAGCTTTATTGTCAGGTGTTGTCTTGACACCTGATACTAGGCACGACACCTGCCACTTGACACTGAATGATCACTTAAATTATATCCTATATCTCGACGCTTTCATGCCAATCGGGGTAGACGGTTTGCGTCAGGCCGCGCTGCTCCAGGTGTTCACGAAGGGCTGTGGCAGCTTTTACCTCGCCATGCACCAGGAAGACCTGCTTTGCTGAATCCTTTACCGACAAGGCGTATTCGATCAGGAGAGTCTGGCCAGCATGGGATGAAAGTCCACCGATGGTCACGACCTCTGCACGGCGATTGAATGTCTCGCCGAATATCCTTACTTTTTGCTCGCGTTCGGCCAGGCGACGTCCCAGCGTATCCGGCGCTTGCCACGAGACGATCAGGATCACATTGTGTGGATCCTCGATGTTGTTCCGCAGGTGATGCAGGATGCGTCCTGTTTCAGCCATGCCCGAGGCGGAGATGATGATTAGTGGCCCTTTGTGATCATTGATCGCTTTAGATTCTTCTACCGAGTGGGTATAGGTGAGCTGCTTGAACTCAAGCGCAGGGTGTTTATGAGTGGAGATGAAATCATGGGTCTCCTTGTCGAAGCATTCCGGATGTTGCTCGAAAACTTCTGTGGCGTGGACGGCCAGGGGGCTGTCCACATAGACCGGCACAGATGGGAGGTTGCCTTCCGCGAGCATCTCGTTAAGCGAGTAGACCAGCTCCTGTGTGCGTCCCACTGCAAAAGCCGGGATGATGACCTTTCCGCCGCGCGCAACCGTGCGCTTGATCACCTCCCGGAATTCATCGTAGGCAAGGCGTATATCTTCATGTGGCTTGTCGCCATAGGTGCATTCCATCATCAAGTAATCCACCTTGCCTTGCGGTAGGACGGGGTCGCGCAGTAGAGGCAGGTCGTAGCGGCCGATGTCGCCGGAGAACCACAGATGCACCTTGCGCCCCTTTTCCTCAATTTCCAGGGAGACACCCGCTGAGCCGAGTATGTGCCCTGCCTCCACCAGTCGGACGGTTACACCCGGTACCGGCTCGAAGGGTTCATTGTAATCTACAGGCTGGAAATACTGGGCGACCTCTATGGCATCCTGCTTCGTGTAGAGTGGCTCGATGGGTCGCTCGCCGCGCTTGGCTCGTTTCTTGTTGATGAATTCCACATCCGCTTCCTGGATGTGACCTGAATCGCGCAGCATGATATCAGCCAGGTGGGCGGTGGCTGGCGTGGTGTAAATGGGATTACTGAAACCTTGCTTGACCAGGTTGGGCAGGTTGCCGCTGTGATCGATATGCGCATGGGATAGGATGACCGCATCTACTCGGCTTGGATCGAAGGTGAAATTCTGGTTGCGCGTGTAGAAATCCTGACGGTGGCCCTGGAACAAGCCGCATTCCAGCAGCAATCGCGAGCCATTTACTTCTAGGTAATGTTGGGAACCGGTCACGGTGCGCGCTGCGCCGTTGAAATGGATGCGCATAAGTAACCTCTAAGTATTGTTCATCATATTATAAAAAGTTCAGGAGCCCAGCCTCGGGCGATGATCAACTGATCCGGAGCCCGTCCGCTGACGACCAAGTGCCAGGTTGCGCAGTACGATGTCGTCTAACCTGGAGATCACTTTTTCAGCAGTTCCAGAATTCTTTTTCCATACTTTTCTAGCCGCCAGGGTGAATCAGGCATCGCTTCGGCCAATTCTTCCATATCATTCGGATTTTTCTCGGCGATGGTCTCCATGAACGCGCGTGGCATCACCACATCCGATTCAACGCCTAATTTGCTCGCCGCTATCTTGCGCCATTGGCGGAGTGCGTCCAGCCTCCGCAGGTAAGCCTCGTCAGGATGTGCTGAAAAAGGCCGCCGCACAAGCCCTGATTGCCTCCCGTGCCTGATTGCAGCGAGGATATCACGGGCATAGAGGTCGATCTGCTTGTTGGTCAAACCGGCTTCTGCTAGTTGATTTGTCCGCTGTGGGGCAGCCTGGGCAATCCTGACCAGTGTCCGATCCCCGATGACCTTGAACAAGGGGCGGTCCATCCGTTTCGCCTTCTCTTCTCGCCATAGGCAGAGCTCATTGAGGATGGTCAGCTCGCGTTCGCCGAGTTGTTGTGCCCCACGCACGCGAAGCCAGGCCGCGCAGACATTACTGGTGGATCCGTTCACGTGGCACAGGCGCCCAAATTCCTCGCGTGCTAATCGCCAGCGACCAGCATTCTCCAGCTCGGTGTACAATAGGTCACGCAGGGCAAGAAGGTGGTGTGTATCCATTCGGGCGTAGTTGAGCAGTTCGGGTGTGAGTGGTCGCCTCCCCCAATCCGCTTTTTGATAGCGCTTGTTGATCGATACTCCCAATTTTTCCGCTAGAATGTTCTCCAAGCCCACTTGTTTATTTCCCAGGATGCGCGCTGCCTGCATGGTATCGAAAATATTGGTGAAAATGTAACCAAAGTCGCGCTTCAATGTGATGATGTCATATTCAGCAGCATGAAAGACCTTCTCGATATTAGGATCGGCAAATATCGGTGCAAGAGGGGTTAGGTTATCCAGCGTCAATGGGTCGACTAGATAATCCATCCTGGATGTGGAAAACTGGATCAGGCAGACTTGCTCGCGGTAGGCATGCAGGCTGTTGGACTCGGTATCCACCGCCAAGCGCGAATGCCGTCCTAGTTCGCCAGATAGTCCTTCAAGCGATTCTGGATCGGCAATCCATGCAGGCAGTGGGAGCTTGCTCGAAAGCATAAAGGCATTATAGCGTAAAAAGTATTAAGCAGAGGGTGGGACACAATAAAGAAAGGTCTACAGCTTAAAGGTTATCCTGCGTACAAACCTTATCCGGTTTCCTGACGAATAGAAAAGAAATGGATACTTGCGTTCACCGCAAGCGCGGAAAAATCGAATGTCGAAAGCACGATCCTCTAAACGATTTATCCGCTTATCTGCTCCCTCATCCGCTGGCCATCAGTATTACGAACTGAACAATGAATCTCGATACCCACTGCCCGCTCATCCTCTTATCCGTTTATCCACTTATCCGCTCCCTCCTCCGCTGGTCATCCGCTTTACGAACTGACCAATGAATCTCGATACCCACTGCCCGCTCATCCTCTTATCCGTTTATCCGCTTATCCGCTCCCTCCTCCGCTGACCATCAGGGTTACGAATGGATCAACCTGCCTCGATACCCGCTACCCGGCATCCTCTTATCCGCTCCCTCATTTGCTGAAAACCAATCCGATTCACAAACGATTTGAAAGTATATGAATGGCTTCACTGCCACTAATCACGTGGGACTTGTCTCTCACTGTTTCTAACTACTTACTCATCCCTCATCCCGTCTCACTCATTCCGCGCCGCTTCTCACCCATCCCTCACCCCTTCTCACTTTTTACCCATTACTCATTACTTCTCGCTTCTCGCTCATCAGGCATTATGTAATACCTTCTCCATCACCGCCGCATCTTCTCCATCATTGTAATACTTTCGCCAGGTATCCACCTCGAAGTAACCGGCTTTTTTATATAATTCTTTCGCCGCGATGTTTGAGCAGCGCACGCTCAGACGGATGCACGGTGTCTTTATCCGGCTCTCGCACTCGTGCAGCAAACTCGTCGCGATTCCCTGGCGGCGGTATTCTGGCGCAACCCCCAGCGTGGCGATCCAGGTTCGCCTCTCGCTCGCGTGCAGATCCGCGGCAACGAAACCGATCATTTCCTCACCGTCCACTGCTTTCAGGCGGATTACATCCGGGTATGTCAGCACCGCGATCAGGTCGAGAAGCGGCCAGGCATCCGCCAGGAAGCATAGGCGTTCAAAGTGGCGTAACTTGATTAAATCTCGGAGCGAGGCAGGAAATATATCCATAAGCGAAAACAAGGATGTCAATAGTGAGAAGCCTCTCGCAGTCTTGCGGGAGGCTTCTGATTTAACTCTTCCTTCCTCACTTCTTACATCTCACCTCTTTCTTCTTCCTTCTCATTTCTCCTTCCCCTTGACGAAAGTCTCTATCATGCTGGTGAATTCCATCGGGAAGATGAATTTTGTGGACGCACCCTGCCCAAGGTTCTTAAGTGTTTCAAAGTATTGCAGGGTCATCGTCTTCTGGTCGATGGTTTGAGCCGTGGCGAAGATTTTCTCCAGTGCTACTGAAAAACCTTCTGCTTTCAGCACTTGGGCTTGCTTCGAGCCTTCAGCTTCCAGGATGGCAGCCTGCTTCTGGCCTTCGGCTTGCAGGATGGCAGCCTGCTTCTGGCCGGTGGCGACGTTGACAGCTGCATCGCGGTTACCCTCGGATTCCGTTACTACAGCCCGGCGGATGCGCTCGGCTGACATCTGCTTGTTCATCGCGTCCTGTACATCCTTGGGCGGGATGATCTCTCGGATCTCGACGTTGGTCACCTTGACTCCCCAACGCTCGGTCACCTCATCCAGCTTGACGCGCAGGGTTTGATTGATGTGCTCCCGCTGTGATAGCACTTCATCCAACGGGATACCGCCGATGACTGAACGCAGCGTGGTGGTGGCCATACCCGCCGCGGATAACTCGAAGTTGCCCACGCCGATAACGCTTAGGACCGGGTCGAGCACCTTGTAGTACCAAAGGAAGTCGATCGAAATTGGGGCGTTATCTTTGGTGATGGACACCTGGTGCGGCACTTCCCGCACTTGCTCGCGCAGGTCCACCTTGACCGCGCGGTCGATCACTGGGATGAGTAGGACGAGCCCCGGTCCCTTGGGCCCGACACAGCGTCCCAGGCGGAATACAACCAGTCGTTCGTACTCGCGGACGATGCGGATGGCATTCGCCAGGAAAACGAACAGCACCACGATGACGAAGGCGACCACGCAAAGTACGGTTGTTGTAAGTGTTGTTCCTGAAGTCATTGCTTCCTCCTTGAAAATGAAAAAAGATGGGATTGGTTGATTAAGTTGATTGGTCCTCTCGTTCGACGACCAGAGTAAAGCCTTCACGGCCGATGACGCGCACTTGGCTGCCCGCCGGGATGGGTTTTTCGCTGCGCGCGCTCCATAACTCGCTGGCTAGCTGCACCGAACCTTCCTCGCATACGCGCGTTTTGGCTTCGCCGATTTTACCGATCATCTCCCCCAGGTCTTGGATCGGTCGAGTGTTGTGCGCCTGGATGGCCTTGCGGACGACCAGCCATAGGAAAGCTGCCGCCACCGCTGAAACGATGATGGCCAGTACCGGGTTGACCACTGGCATGAATCCCTTGCCGGGGAATAGGTACACCGAGCCGAGGATGACTGCGAGCAGGCTGATCGCCAGGAAGACCTCCCGCTTCGGCTTGCGCATGGCATAGACGAACGGTATGACGCTTAGCACCAGCACGATCAACGCCCACAGGTTGAAGCCGAGGTTGTAGATCGCGTACCCTGCCAGCGCCAGCAGAAACAACGCGCCGATCTCCAGCAGCCCCGTCCCGGGTGTGACGATGGCCATCAGCAACAGGACGGAACCGAGCACGAGCAGCACGTAAGCTAGGTTGGGATCTAAGAAGAGGTCCATAGCGATTCCTTTCCGGGTGACGCCGGGGTCATTATACAATAAATTGTGCCCCTGAGCCCTCCCAGGTCTCCGCTTATGTTGCGCTTGGCGGATACGTTTGACAGGTTTATGATCACCAGATGTTATGCGGACACCCACACGCACCGTAATTGCGGTGTGTCCAGATATTGGGCGTAACATCCGCTTGTCGGCTATGGTATCCGTTGACCATTGAAACATCCAAACAGCCAATCGGCTTTCAAGCACATCGTAAGATTATGCCCGTTCGAATATACATACGTAAACCACCCAGGCCTGGTTGTAAGTATCCGGCTTCTGTTGGATTGGAAGCGGAAATATCGCGTGCCTTGGCTTATTAGCTTCAGCCCCATCGGGGTTTCCAGCATCTGAGACGGGACTTCAGTCCCACCGTATTACCGATCCGCAAGACATCCTCTTTAAGCACTTCCCTCCTCGCTCTAACTTTCTCCCTGTTCGAGAATCACACTCCTATCCAAACCAGAACATATGTGCTATAATCTCCTCCGGCGCGGGACGGACGGTCGTTTCCGCGTTCCCTTTTTTATCCGCCGTCGCAGAAAGGAGTAAGATACATGCCGGAAAATGATGCCACCTCTGAAGAGTTCTCATACTACGCTCCCTTCATGGCTGCTGCTGAAGTCAACCTCCTGAAAAGTAATGTCCACAGCGATCTTTACAACGAAATCGCCCTCTTGCGCCTCATGATGCGCCGTACTTTACAGAAAATGAACGAAGAGCAGCAAACCCTCACCTTTCGCGATCATCTATTTGCTCTCCATGCTTTCTCCCGCGCCGCTGGGCGCATCGCCCACCTCACCTATACCCAGCACATCCTCTTCCCATTACTTGAGGATCTCCGCTCAGCCGCAGCCGATAACTTGGAAGCGCTGGCGAACAAAGCCTCCGCCATTGAAAAGGCTCTCGTTGCCCAGGGAAAAGTGGTCGTGCCGGAACTGAAAAAACTGAACATGGAACTTTTCGCCAATAATCTAAAGGAACTTTCGACCCGCACAAAATGATTGAACAACCCCCATGACAAACCCCTCTACCCCTCCGCTATCACCAAAAAGACCCCGCGGTGGCCAAATAGGCAACCACAACGCCCTCACCCACGGCATTTTCGCTGCCTATGCTCGCCAGCGGCATGCCTGCCTGCTCCCCTCCAACGATCCCATCGATTTTTCCGCAGAGATCGCCGCCTTGCGCCATCTCATTAAAACCTCCATGAAAAGGATGGACCAGCCCGTAGCCCTCACCCTTGAAGAGACCCTCTCTGCCCTCCGAACCATCGCCTTCGCCGCCGCCGTCATCCACCGCCTCCACCGTCCCATCTACCCCTTCAATGATCCTGAAACCCCCACCGAAATCCCCGAATAAGGTCATATTCGTTCCTTCTTCGTTCCTCGAAACGAATATCGCATTCTGTATCATCCCGAACCCTCGCCATTAATCCCAACCTGGTGGCTTATATGATCCTCGATCGTTCCTTGAGATCAATTACCCCGCGCCCTTTGTGCCTAATTCCCCCTACAGGTTTTACGGACCGTAAGGTTTAAGGTAGAATAAACCCGGTCAAGGAGATGATCTCCCATGCCTGTTTATCAAGTAAGCGTCGCACATTATTTCGCTGTGACCATAGAAGGAAAGACAGATAGAAAGGATAAAGAACTCACCGGTTTATTAAACAGCTGTGAGGATAACTCTACCGATGTGAATAGAAATCAACACAATGCAAAATTCATAATATCGAGATGCAGAAAACGTTTCATATTTTCTTTTAATTGATGTGACGCAAAGATGGCATTAGAAAATTATATCAATAGAACCATACTTGGCGATTGCGAGGAGATTCTAAAAGGATTTCCCGATAATTCTATAGATTTAATCTTCACATCGCCTCCCTACGCCGACCAACGCGCCAAAACCTATGGGGGCATAAAACCTGACGAATATGTTGAGTGGTTCATACCTAAAGCAGCGCAATTCTTACGCGTGCTTAAACCAACCGGAACTTTTATTTTAAATATCAAAGAGCGCGTAGTTGATGGGGAAAGGCACACCTATGTCCTAAACCTGATTTTAAGGATGCGCGAACAAGGTTGGCTTTGGACAGAGGAATTTGTTTGGCATAAGAAAAATTCATATCCCGGTAAATGGCCCAATCGTTTCCGCGATAATTGGGAACGGCTGATCCAGTTCAATAAATCTAAGCATTTCGCAATGTACCAGGAAGCAGTCATGATTCCCATTGGTGATTGGGCAAAGGATCGCCTTGCCAATTTAAGCGATACCGACAAGATTCGCGACGAATCCAAAGCAGGAAGTGGATTTGGGAAAAACGTCTCGAATTGGCTTGGTCGGGACAAGGTTTATCCTAACAATGTCATTCACATGGCAACGGAGTGTGGGAACAAGAACCATAGCGCAGCTTTCCCTGAAGAACTACCTGCCTGGTTCATAAAACTATTCACCAAATATGGCGACGTAGTCTTAGACCCATTCATTGGCTCTGGCTCAACTGCGTCAGCAGCAATTCAATTAGGTCGAAATTATGTGGGCATCGATATCAATAAGAAGTACATCAAATTGACGAAGGATCGAGTCTCAGAGAGACAGATTCGGATGTTCGCCGAACAGAAAGCAGCTTTTACCACAGAAAAGGAGGTTAAAAGTGAATCCCCTGAATATTGATGATGTTTGCGCCTATGTAAATACCCATATCGTTGAATTCCATCAACGGCGCATCAGGTCATTGGAAGAATTGAAGCTCGACAAACTTCTCAACAAGAATCCGTATCTATTCAAGGCAAAAAATATCCGTTCGGTTTCCGAATTAATTCCAAGCTTGTTGGATTCATTCCTCTCGTCATCTGAAGAAAAACTCTTTGGCGATTTTCTTGAAGGATTGGCGATTTTTATTGCGGGAATAACCTGCGGCGGACACAAATCCACAGCCTCAGGAGTAGATTTAGAATTTTTCACTCAAGGTATTCATTATATCGTCTCGATCAAATCCGGCTGGAATTGGGGAAATAGCTCTCAACAAAGACGTCTTGAAGAGGATCTAAAGAATGCAGTTATTCGTGTTAAACAATCTAACCGAGGCGCTAATGTTCAAGCTGTATTAGGGATTTGTTATGGAAAACGTAAAACAAGTTATTTACGAGGTTACTTGAAAGTGATTGGGCAAAATTTTTGGTATCTAATTAGCGAAAGCAAACATCTTTATACTGACATAATCGAACCAATTGGTTATAAGGCGAGGGATCATAACCAAGCTTTTATAGATGCAAGAGGGGAAGCTATAGACCGTTTAGTACATCTTTGTATGGACAAATTCGGTGATGAAACAGGAAAAATTGATTGGGTAAAACTTGTCGAGTTCAATAGTGGTAATTTTGATCTGGATATATTTCTACCTGACAAGTCGTAACTTTCCGGAGCCACATGACCTTCCACACCCTTTGTGTCCTCGGCCTCGGCTACATCGGCCTCCCCACCGCCTCCACCTTCGCCACGCACGGGTTGCATGTCGTCGGCGTTGATGTCAACCCGCAGGTGATCGAGACGTTACGCAATGGTGGCATCCACATCCACGAGCCTGGCTTGCGCACCCTGGTCGAAGCCGCGCTTAAATCCGGCAAGTTGACCGTCCGCGATAAACCCGCTGAAGCTGATGCCTTCATCATCGCCGTCCCCACGCCGTTCTATCACGACAAAGTCGGTGATTACAAAGGCCAGAAATACAAGTTGGCCGATATGCGCGCCGTGATATCGGCCACCGAAGCGATCCTCCCGGTTCTGCGCAAAGGTAACCTGGTGGTTCTGGAATCCACCTCCCCGCCGCGCACCACCGTCGACCTGTGCACGCCCATCCTCGAACGATCCGGCCTCAAAGCCGGGCGCGATTTTTACCTGGCCTACTCTCCAGAGCGCGTCCTCCCCGGTCAGATCCTGCGTGAGCTGGTTGAGAACGCACGCGTCATCGGCGGCGTGACGCCCGAATCAGCCCAGGCCGGGCGCGACCTCTACTCCCTCTTCGTCAAGGGCGAGATCGTCCAGACCGACGCCACCACCGCCGAGATGGTCAAGCTGATGGAGAACACCTACCGCGATGTGAACATCGCCATCGCCAACGAGTTCTCCCGTCTCGCCGAACGCTTTGGCGTGGATGTGTGGGAGGCCATCCACATCGCTAGTCTGCACCCGCGCGTGAAGATCCTTAGTCCCGGTCCCGGTGTGGGCGGTCACTGCATCAGTGTCGACCCATGGTTCTTTGTCGAAGCCGCACCGGATATCACCCCGCTTATTTATAACTCGCGTCAGGTCAATGATGGGCAGCCGCATTACGTATTGGAACTGGTCGAACGTGCCCTTGGCTCATTGAAAGGCAGGAAAATAGCTGCCTTCGGTTTGGCATTCAAACCCGATGTGGATGACCTGCGCGAAAGCCCGGCAGTGGAGGTCATCCACCTTTTGCAAAAAGAGGGCGCGATCGTAAAAGCCTTCGAGCCGTACAAGCCGGATGCTGATCTTCCCGGTATTGCTTCTGTCCCCAGTTTGGCCACCGCGCTGAAAGACGCCGAGGCTGTGATCCTGCTCGTCAACCACGCCGAGCTGCGCCTCCTTACGCCCGAAGCCCTGGCTGCCCTCACCCCTGCCCGGATCCTCATCGACACCGTTAATGGTTGGACCGGCAAGGATTGGTCAGAAGCTGGTTTCACCCTCTTCCGCCTCGGAGTCGGAAAAAACTAAGCACTGCCACTATTCTCGATCTACTACTCGCTTATTACTGTTCACTGTATTCTGAACACTGTATAAAACCATGCGCGTCCTCTCCATCTTTGGCACCCGCCCTGAAGCCGTTAAAATGGCGCCGGTGGTGCACGAACTCAAACGCTCGCCCGGCATCGAATCGCATGTCTGTGTCACCGCGCAGCACCGCGAGATGCTCGACCAGGTGCTTCGGCTGTTCGAGATCCAACCTGATGTTGACCTAGATTTGATGCGCGAAGACCAAACACCAGCTGAACTAGGTTCCCGCATCTTTCATTACCTCGATCCTGTTCTCGAAAAGCTCAAGCCCGATTGGGTGCTGGTGCAGGGCGATACCACCACCGTGGCTATTACCGCGCTGCTGGCCTATTACCGTCGTATCCGTGTGGGCCACGTGGAGGCCGGTTTGCGCACGCACGATAAATGGCAACCCTTCCCCGAGGAGATCAATCGCCGCGTGGCCGGTGTAACCGCTGATCTGCATTTCGCTCCCACCGCTTGGGCGCGGCAGAACTTGTTGAATGAGAACATCCCTGCCTCCACCGTCGTCGTGACCGGAAACCCGGTCATCGACGCGTTGAACATGGTTGCTAAACGAACGCCACCAGACGAAGTGACCGGATTATGTGCAAATCTTGATATCCCGGATCGTTGCGAGCCACCCCTGAGCAGAGCGAAGCGAAGTCGAAGGGATGGCGAAGCAATCCCCTCACATAGAGGGAAGACTTCGTTGGATAACGAACACCATTCTCGTAGTGGCATAAAAAGGCTGATTCTAATAACTGCCCATCGCCGTGAAAACCTCGGTCAACCCCTCGAAAACATCTGCGCCGCGTTGAAAAAACTGTCCGAGCGTGGCGATGTGGAGATCGTCTATCCGGTGCATCTCAACCCCAACGTCCATGAGCCGGTCTACCGCCTGCTGGAGGGTGTATCGCATGTCACTCTCCTTCCGCCAATGGATTACTTGCCGTTGGTACACCTTATGAAACGCGCCACGCTCATCCTGACCGATTCAGGTGGCATCCAGGAGGAAGCCCCGGCCTTCGGCGTCCCGGTGCTGGTCATGCGCGAGGTTACCGAGCGGCCGGAGGGAGTGGAGGCAGGGGTGTTGAAGCTGGTCGGAACAACGACCAATTTCATTTTCCAGGAAGCGAGCCGCCTGCTCGATGATCCATCCGCGTACGCCTCTATGGCGCACGCATCCAACCCTTATGGTGATGGCCACGCCGCCGAGCGTATCGTGAAAGCACTGCTAATGTATGATTTATGATCGCGTCAATGTGATCAATCTCTTTTATAATGATAGGGAACCCTTCCCTGGGCAACCCCCGATCAATCGCCCGTCCCCGAATGACGACTCAACCCCATCCCCATGCGACCCACAGATCGGGAACCCATCCACGGGTAGCCCCCCCCATCAGTCCCCCATTCCCGTTCAACCCTTTGTTCGGGAACTTTTCCCCGTGTGACCTGATTGCTCAGTCAACCATTACCAGGTAACCCGTCGTTCGTGAACCCGCCCCTTGGCAACTTGCGATCAATCGCCCATCCCCGGGCGACGACTTAACCCCGATATCTGATACTCCGTTCGGTTATAATTACTCAATATTTTATTTTACAAATGGGGCATGTAAGCTCATGGCTTTGCCCCTGTTATCCGCATCTGCTCTACCATTTCTGAGGAGGTTGTATGAATCTTGCCAGTGCCCTGCAGGGGTTGGCCACATTATCTTGGTTATTGGTGGTCGGTATTATCATACTGGCTGTGGTGCGTTCCGCACGCGCCAAGCCGCTGAAAGGTGCTGTCCCGATTACCATTGGGATGAGTGTCTTTTCGCTGGTTCTGACCACGGTCAGCGCCGGGATGGTCTTCATCCAACCGGATGAGCGCGGCGTGGTCATGTCCGCGGTTGCAGCCAAAGGCTATCGCGATCAGGTTCTCCAGCCCGGGTTGCGCTGGGTAATCCCCTTCGCAGAAAACGTACGCCTATATAGCATCTCGCGGCAGACATACACCATGTCCGTCGCGGCGACAGAAGGTAACGTCAGCGGCGACGATTCGATCCGCGCCCGTACCAAGGATGGACAGGAAGTGTATATTGATGCCTCGGTCATCTACGGAATAGACCCGGATAAGGTCATCACCTTGCACATCGACTGGCAGGATCGCTACCAGGATGGAGTGGTGCGCCCTCTCGCACGAGGCATCATCCGTGACATGGCTTCCCAATACGGTGTGGAGGAGATCGTCAGCACAAAACGCACCGAGTTGGAAGGCAACATTACCAACGAGCTCGCCACCAAGCTTCAGGAGAACGACTTGATTATGGTGGACTTCATCCTGCGTGATATCCACTTCAGCGAAGAATATGCCGCAGCCGTCGAGCAGAAGCAGATCGCTGAACAGCAAGCGCTCCAGGCTGAGTTCGTCGTACAGCAGAAGAAGCAGGAAGCTGAACAGGCGCGCCAGGTGGCCCAGGGTCAGGCTGATGCTGCTGTCATCCAGGCCAAAGGTGCAGCCGAATCCCGCACCATCCAGGCTGCCGCGGAGGCGAAAGCGTTGGAAGTGATCAACGCCGCACTGGAAGGCCATCCCGACCTTCTCACCTACCAATATATCACCAAGCTGGCGCCAAACGTTCAAGTGATGTTCTTGCCCAACAATTCACCCTTCATCTTCCCACTGCCGGAGATTACCACGCCTCAATAGGGCGGGATTCCAATCCCGCCGATTGACTGGGAATCCTATCCCGCCGTGACCATGAATTCCACTCCCGCCAACTTATTTGGGAGCTAATCCCGTCAATCAAACCGAACAAGAGATCGCTCATACTTGTAAGGAATCCCAATAGTGGAAGTTAAACCAAACGGGCGTCAGATACGCCTGACTAGCCTCTCGAATTGCGCGGGTTGAGCGTCCAAACTAAATGCGGAAACGCTGGCGCAAGTATTGCGTCCGATCCAAAGCTTGTTTGACGCTCGCTCTTATCCTGACCTGTTGGTCGGTCTCAGCGACCCGGATGATGCCGCAGTATGGCGCGTGGATGACGAACGCGCCTTGGTAGTCACCACCGATTTCTTCACGCCAGTGGTGGATTCGCCCTACGAATACGGTGCCATTGCCGCTGCCAACAGCCTCTCGGATGTGTACGCCATGGGAGGGCAACCCTTCCTGGCGCTTAATATCGCAGCCCTGCCACCGGACCTGCCGACCGAGATCAGCGCCGAGATCCTGCGCGGCGGGGCAGAGAAATGCCGCGAAGCAGGCGTGGTAGTGGTTGGGGGACACACGATCCAGGATAAGGAACCGAAGTACGGTTTGGTGGCGTTGGGTTTTACCCACCCGAAGAAGATGTTGACCAAGTCTGGATTGCGTGCCGGCGACATGCTCGTGCTGACCAAACCACTCGGCTTCGGCGTAACGACCACCGCCCTCAAGCAGCAAAAAGCTGCCCCCGAAGACGTAGCGGAAGTCACCGGCTGGATGACGCGGTTGAACAAGGTCGCCGCGGAACTGGCTGTGGAGTTCGGTTTACGCGGTGGTACGGATGTGACTGGTTTCAGCTTGCTCGGTCACGGCATTGAACTGGCCGCCGCCTCGCATGTCGGTTTGCGCTTGTTCAATGAGAAAATCCCCTTTATCTCCTGCGCCCGTAAGTTCGCCGGGTTGTGGACCTTCCCCGGAGGCGCATCGGATAACCGCTTGTATTTTGGGACGCGCGTCGAGTTCGCTGCAGGCCTCAGTGAAGAAACACAAATGTTGCTCTACGATCCGCAGACCAGCGGCGGGCTGCTGCTGGGCGTCCCACCGGATTTGCTGGATGCCTTCCTGATGCACGCTGCATCCCTCCAACAGCCAGTTTGGGTAATTGGCGAGGCGGTGAAAGGTGAAGGCGTCCAGGTTGCTCTATAAATTTATAATAAAACCACTTCCGTGAGGTTGTGATGGAAGAGCTGCAGGAGATTTATGGAACAAGGTGAAATCCGGATAGAGAAAATCAAGGTCAAAGATCTCATTCCCTTTGCAAGCAGGTACATTGACCGTGCCACTCGCAAGACCATGATCCCGATAACCATGCAACGCGCCGTGGCACACTCCTGCAATCCCAATGCGGACGATGAAGATATCGCCCTGTTGGTCGCTTACAATGGGGATGAATTGGTCGGTTACTTTGGCATTATGCCGGTCATGCTTAAAGTAGGTGATGCCTTCCATAAAATCTGTTGGTTCTCAACCTGGCTGGTATCACCCGCGATGCGGGGTAAATCAGTCGGTTCTTTATTGATGAAAGCGGCGTTGAGTCTAAATCAGGATTACATGATCATTGGCAGCAGTCCCGCACGCCAGGTTTGCCGCAAGTTCGATTTTTGGGAACACGAGCCGCTCGAATTCTATGAGTTGGATCTCACCGGCATGAGAAGGTTCAATCCCATTGTGGCGTTCTTGCGCTTATGCCGAAAGCTGCTGCACCCCTTCGGCGTTGATGTCGGGATTGCCAATTCATTGACAAGGGGTGTCGACCGCCTCGCTGGCAACCTGACAAAACACCTTTTTCTCGGCTTGTTGCGCTTGAAGAATAAAGCTCTCTTGAGTGAGATCAGCTATCGTGAAGTCACGGAGGTAAGGAGTGAAACTGCCGGGCAAGCGAGCAATATGCCGCCAGTCACGCTCTATCGCGGCGTTAAGGTGGTGAACTGGATGCTAAAATATCCCTGGCAGGTTGAACCGGGAAAATCAAGAACAGAGCACCTCGACTATTTTTTTACCGATGTGAGGAAGCTCTTTCGGCAAATCGCCTTGGAGATCAGCTCGCCGGACGGAAAGGAGTACAAGGGCTATATCGTTTTATCGGTTTCGTCAATTCGTTCGGAGATCGTACTTAAACTATTGGATATTTGCTTGACTACCTCCAAGGATGTAAGTTTCGTGCTGCCGTTGGTTTTCGAGTTCGGAAGAAAGTTCCTGGTAGATCGGATCGAGCTACCCAAAGAGCAGGCTGAGATGCTTGCAGGCAGCTTACTAACAAGGGTGCTGCTGCACAAGCAATTGCGCATCACCCAATGTCATCCCAAGGATTATCTAAGCCCTCTCGCAAAAGCTTGGCCGGAAATCCAGTTGAACTATTATGATGGCGATATGGCGTTTTCATAGGCGGTGAGCCATGCTTCTTTCTAATGGTTGCCGCCAGTCATTACCCACGTGAAAAAGAACTCATGAAAACAACTGTAAAGAAAGCCATTCTTCGCTTTGCAGATCTTGTTCCCACCTTTCTCTACCGAATTCTTGTCCCGCGGAAAATGATCAGTTTCTTCTATCATCTGGTCTCGGATAAGGTAATTCCTCATGTGCAATATTTATATCCACATCGCCCGGTGGAATTATTCGAGCAGGATTTGATCTACATCAAGGATAATTTCCATGTTTTATCCTACGAGGAGCTTTCCCATGCGCTGACTTCGCGAACTCATCTACCACCCAGGGCTGCATTCCTGTCCTTCGATGACGGCTTTTCTGAATGTTTTTCGATGGCTAGACCCCTTTTATTAAAATACAAACTTCATTGTACTTTCTTCCTGGCCACCAACCTGATAGATAACCGCGATATGGATTCTCTTCACAAGGTTTCGTTGTGTATTGCGAAACTTAGTTCGTTATCACCGGTAGAGTGCGCCCGGATGCTGTCCGCGTTTTGGCAGGCGTTTGGCGTGAACCTGGATGGTGCGGCATCCTTCGCACGTTGGATAAAAATGGTGGATGACGATGACCACTTGCCCAAAACCTGCGATATATTGGGAGTGGATGTTGACGATTACTTGCGCACGCGTTCGCCTTACTTGACCCGCGAGCAAATCCACACGATGGCGGCGGAAGGCTTCACCATTGGTGCACACAGCCAGCGCCACAAGAAGCTCGGCCGTTTGAGCCAGGAAGAAATTGAACAAGAGATTGTCAATTCCTGCCATGAGATTCACGATCTGACGGGCAAGGAGCCGGTTCCCTTCGCGTTCCCTTATTCGGCAATGGGGATCGAAATGGATTTTTTACGCTCTCTGTTGAAAAGAACGCCTTTGGTGGGTTTCCTTTTTAATACAAGGGGTTTGAGCCTGGATGAGCCGTTCATAGTCAACCGCATCTGGGTCGAATCGCCAAAGTTTAATCCCACCGGCCAGACATCCTTGCCGCTCATCCTGCGGCACGCCTATCAGGCTCACCTCGGTTTGCCGCCAATCGGGCAATAACGGATGGTTTGATCAATTATGCGCTTGAACCTCGCTCTTGCTCAGATCAACACTAAACTTGGTGATGTTTCTGCCAACCTTGAAAAACATCTCTCGATTGCCACGGAGGCTCAGAAATCGGGAGCTGATCTGCTCGTTTTTCCCGAGCTTTCGTTGACCGGCTACGTGTTGCAGGACCTTGTGCCGGCTGTTGCTTGTCGTCCCACTGCAGATGATCCCGTTTTTACATCGTTGATCGCTGCCAGCCGAAACTTGGACCTGGTCGTCGGTTTCGTGGACGAGGACCCACGTCATCGCTTCTATATCGCGGCCGCGTATCTTTCGGGCGGTGAGGTCGTCCATGTTCATCACAAGGTTCACTTGCCAACCTACACCATCTTCGATGAAAGGCGCTTCCTGGCAGCTGGCGATTCCTTTTGCGCTTTCGATACGCATTTTGGCCGCCTAGGAATGCTGATCTGCGAGGATTTCTGGCATATCTCTTCTCCCTACCTGCTCTGGTTGGATGGCGCGGATATCTTCCTGATGACCTCCGCCTCGCCTGGGCGTGGTGTAACCGATGAGCATATCGGTTCATCAGATTGGGTGGAGACCATTCACAAAGCCTACGCTGGCCTTTTCACCACCTTCGTTGCCCACACCAACCGCGTAGGATTCGAGGATGGGCTTTACTTCTGGGGTGGAGCGACCGTCCATGACCCGGATGGTCGACTTCTCGTGAAAGGCCCATACGATGAGGAAGCAATCATCTATTCGGACCTCGACCTTGGTCAACTACGGCGGACACGTGCGCGGCTTCCCCTGCTCAGGGACGAGATGCCGGAGATTGTTCAACGTGAATTAGAGAGGATTCTACAGAAACGGAAGTGAAATGCTACAAGGTATAATGGTTACAAATGATTGACCTCTCCATCAATACCGACCTCGTTCGTAAGATCCTCATGCGCTTCATCCAGACAGAAATCTCCCGCGCCGGCTATGCGCGCGCGGTGGTCAACCTCTCCGGCGGCCTTGACTCGGCTGTCTCCATCAAGCTGGCAATCGAAGCCCTCGGCGCGCAGAACGTGCTGGCTATTCGTTTGCCTTACACCACCTCCGCACCCGATTCGCTTGAACATGCCCAAATGCTGATCGAGCAGTTCGGTTGTCCATCGGTGACCATTCCCATCACCAAGATGGTGGACCCATTCATTGAGCGTGTAACAGACATGTCGCAAATCCGTAAAGGGAACATTATGGCGCGCCTCCGCATGATCGTCGCCTACGACCAGTCAGAAGCGTTCAAAGGCTTGGTCATCGGCACCGGTAACAAGACCGAGATCCTCCTCGGTTACACCACGCTGTTCGGAGACTCGGCTTGCGCTATCAATCCCATCGGCGATCTTTATAAAACCCAGGTGCGGCAGCTGGCGCGAGCTCTTGGAATCCCGGCGGTCATTATCGAAAAGCCACCTTCTGCCGATCTCTGGCAGGGACAAACCGATGAAAGCGAGCTGGGATTCACCTATGTGGAAGTGGACAAGCTGCTCTATCTGCTCGTGGATCAGCGCTTTAGTCCGGAAGAATGCGTCGAGGCAGGTTTTGGCGAAAAATTCGTTCATAACGTGATCGAACGCGTCCGTCGCAATCAATACAAGCGTGTCATGCCCCCGGTAGCTAAGATCAGCAGCCGTACAGCGAGTTACGATTTCCTGTACCTGAGAGATTGGGGAACTTGATTCCTGGTATCAGTGCTCATTTAGTTAACTCCTTCGGCACGCCGGCCGCTTTTATAAGCGGCAGAATCGGCTGTATCCTCGCAGTGCTCCTTTATCATCTGCGAATGGCCACAACTGCCCTCCTGCATTGACGATGACCCGATCATGGCGGGGGTGCAATATAAAAAGAAGAAGTTTTAAGTTGTTTGGATGATTGTGCCACTTGCACATAAAAACACATCATTATGGAACTATTCCAATTAAGATGACAGCTAAAAAACCAAGTGAAATATATATATCGGTAGATGTCGAAACGAGTGGGCCATACCCTGGGAAGTATTCTCTGTTGGCCATAGGAGCATGTGTGGTCGAAGACCCGGATAGAACGTTCTACATCGAGCTTAAACCGATCAGTGAGGCCTCTACCGAAGAAGCTTTCGCTATCCACGGTCTTTCCCTGGCAGAGCTTGAAGAGCGCGGATTGGAGCCGGTTATAGCCATGGATCGCTTCAGGCAATGGCTTGCAACCCAAACCCCTCAAGGTCAGAAACCTATTTTCGTTGGATTCAACGCACCCTTCGATTGGATGTTCATTAACGATTATTTTCATCGCTTTCTGGGGTATAACCCGTTTGGTCATGCCGCGTTGGATATCAAGTCATTCTACATGGGCTTCGGGGGAGTTTCTTGGGTTGAAACAACCATGGCTCACCTCAGTCCACGCTACCTGAACCACAAGCACCTCACTCACCAGGCACTGCGTGATGCCCTCGACCAGGCTGATATCTTTAGCAAGATGCTCACAGAAGCGCGGAAAAAACATTCAGAAAAAGGAGATTCGTGATGACAGGAAAACCTGATTTTTCACCTGATGCCGCCCTGCAACGCATCATTGAATCAGCGCGGCGGCTGGGAGTGGAACTGAAGGAAGCAGATGCCCTCCAATGGATGACAGCCATGGCTGCCTCGCATGCTGACCAGGATATTTCTGTGGATGTAAAAAGCGGCGTCTACGGTTCAAAGTTGGTTTTACTCGACTTCAGCCCACAAGACCTGGCGCACTTCCGCGAGATCGGCCGGCTTGTGGAATTCCAGGATCAGCCTGGCAGGGTCGAGACGGCCCTCGCGCTTTCCGGTTCCTCTGCACAATCCAAGATTCAGTCCTATCCCGGCGATTGCGATTATTTCGAGCGGGTCAACATCATCGCTGCGACACGCCCGGAAGCCTGCAATATCCTCGCGAATATCATGCGCGAAAAAGCCCTATCCACATTGCGCGGTCCAACATACCAATTGATCGAGGTTAAGTTTGGAAATTTCCCCTTCGATGTGCTCCGCGGCGAGCGGACGATCAAAGCTGGTTCTCCAGTCTCTTGGACATCGGAAGAGATAGAGTATGGCCAAATCGGTGCAGCGCGGCCGGATGGCACACCTGTTTCTATCCGCTGGGAAGAGGTCGCCGGAGATCCCGGCTGGTGCAAGCTCGATTGGGTTGTCGCCGACCCGGTACGTGGCCAGTTAGCCAATGCTAGCAATATGCTCGATGTTACTTGGGAAGCACCAGATGGGACGATCACTCCGTTGGATGGCTACCTTGACCCTTACTTCCAGGAGGTCTATCTCGACTCCAACTCCGTTCCCATTTTCTCCAAGCTCGCCAAACATGTTTCCGCCGATGCGCTGGATAACTACGTGGAGCAACTGGAACATGAGGTAAACAAGTACCTGACCAGGGATGTAAACTATGGCAAGGTAGCCAAGCGGTTATATAATATCTTCCGCCTGACCGGACGCTATGAGGAGGCTGCCTTCCTGCGCGAATTATTTGATGAACCGGCTACCATGCTTTACCAGGTGTGGTCTGTCATCCGTACAGTGGATGATTGTTGTAAACCCGGCGGATCAATCAGTAAAACGCAGATGCTCGCACAAGTGGATAATTTGATCCTGGCAGTCATCAAGGCGCTTGAGGGTGAAGAAGAGACCGAGATCGTCCGTTTGCTGCTGCGTTTGCGTGACGCATTGGGTCAGCAGGAGAGTGGCAAGGGTTTGAACACCCAGGCTGAAGCCGCACGAGCTGAAGTCATTAACGTGGTCAACAACTTCTTCTACGAACGGCTCACCGCAGTCCCGGCGATCAAGGAATACATGGATCAAATACAACACAAGTAATTAGTTGACGGCTTCTTCACAAATACCCAACGATTACTCTACGTTATCCTAAAAAACATAATTTCCTTGTTGACTTCGCGCCCGAATCGCACTATACTCATCTCAGGAATTCGGCGTATGCGAGTTTCTTCTGTTTTTTCATCCTTGGTTTCACGAAAGGCACGCCTTTTAATGCGTGCCTTTTGTATTGCGTCCAATCATGAATCAATTTTGTAAAGGAGTATGAATATGGACTCTGGAATGATCGGAAAAATCGAAAAAGCAAAACGTTATGCCACTGAAAGAAACCGCTTCCACTTCGAAGCGTTTACCGTACGAATTGATGGGGAAAATAATGCCCACCGCATCAACTTTGGTGATAATAAATGGTCCTGCGACTGTGACTTCTTTCTCACGCACGGCGTCTGTACCCATACCATGGCTCTTGAAGAAATGCTCAAGGGGATGCTCCCGGTACAAGACTGAAATCGAACACCTCCCCCTCGCGACTTCCGAGACCATATGGTTTCGGAAGTCTTTTTTCAGGTACAATTCGACCCTATGATACTTCTCTCCCGTCGCGATTTTCTAAAGCTGGGCATGATGGCGCTTGGCAGTCTGGCATTTACGCCATTCCTGCCTGAGATCACCCAGTTTGAGGATGTGAATCTGGTGCGCGTGGCCACCAACTCGGTCAGCGTTTATCACGAGCCAAACGATAAGAGCGAAATTACCTGCACTTGGAATCGGGATGAATTGGTGCATGTATACAGCGAAATCACCGCTGCTGAACCGAAGTACAACCCGGTCTGGTATCGCGTCTGGGGTGGATACATGAACCGGGCGCGCCTTCAGAAGGTCAAGATCCTATATAATAAGCCTCTGTCCAACATTCCGGATAATGGGCAGCTTGCCGAAGTTACCGTGCCATATTCGCAATCTTATCGTTATATCCCGAAAGAAGGTTGGCAACCCCTCTATCGCCTGTATTATGGTACCGTACACTGGCTGATGGGTATCGACGAAGGACCTGATGGTCAACCCTGGTATCGCCTCCTGGATGAGTTGCTGGAGATTTATTACAATGTTCCAGCCATACACCTTCGCCCAATCCCAGCAGAGGAGTTGATGCCGATCTCACCGGAGGTGCCGTTCGAGAGGAAACGCATTGAGGTCTCGCTAGATACCCAAATCTTGACTGCTTTTGAGAATGATCAAGTCATCTTCAAGACCGACGTTTCCACCGGCTTAGCCAGCCTGCCTTCCTCGAACAACATCCCTACCGCCACACCAAAAGGCCGGTTTAATATTCAGAGCAAAATGCCCTCCAAGCACATGGGGGATGGCAACCTTGCATCCGATATCCAGGCGTATGAACTGGTGGGCGTCTCATGGTGCTGCTTCTTCGAGGATGACGCCCATATAATCCCACGCGGATACTCGTTCCATGGCACCTATTGGCACGACAACTTTGGTGTACCGATGAGCCACGGCTGCGTCAACATGCGCGCAGATGAGGCTAAATGGCTCTTTCGCTGGGCGCGTCCCGTATCCGACTATAACACGATTAATCCGAGAACCTTGGATAAAAGGGGATACGGAACAATGGTCTACATATACTGATCAATCATAACCACGCTCAACTGGTGGGAGAATCCATCTGGCATGCCTTTCTCAACTGGAATTGTCCGGTAAGCGAACTCACCGGACAAAATGCGAAGGCGGATGGGATCGCCTTACGCCTGTGTGACAAGCATTCGTTGATTTTGTAAAAACAGCCGGATGGTTCCACCTAGCATACTTTAAGGCACCATCTGGGAGGGTTTCTTCGGTAAAACCGTATAAGGCTGTTAGAAAAGCCGCAAAGATGATTTATAAGGAACTGGATCGTACCCGATCCACTCGATACCTGCCACCTCCGAAAATCGCTGCGCCATCACCTGCATTGCCTGTTCGCTGTTGTCAATTAGAATAAATGCCCTGTTGAGTTTAAGGCAACATACACCGGTCGTTCCACTCCCCGCAAAGAAATCTAGAACAAGATCCCCGGGATTGGAAGATGCGCGGATGATCCGCTCGATTATGCCTAAGGGTTTCTGGGTTGGGTATCCGGTTTTCTCCTTCCCTGTAGTGGGTACAATCGTGTGCCACCATGTATCCGTGGGGAGTTTCCCACGTGCAGTTTTTTCGGGACCAACCAGTTTGGGTGCCATGTAGGGTATGCGTTCGATATCTTCCACATTGAATGTATATTTTTTCGGGTCTTTTGTATAAAGGAGGATATTATCATGTTTGGGCGGCCACTTGTTCTTTGGTCTGCCCCCGTAATCATAAGCCCAGATGATCTCATTCAGGAAGGACTTGCGCCCGAATATCTGATCGAGTAGTACTTTGCAGTAATGGACTTCACGGTAATCAATGTGGAAGTAAATGCTCCCCTCTGGTTTTAATAGACGGTAGGCTTGTAATAAGCGTGGTTTTAGAAAACCATCGATGTAAGAGTTGAAAGAATCCCGGAATGTTTTCGTCCCGACTTTGACCGTCTGGTATCGCTTTCCCTGAAAGCCAATCCTATCCCCATGATCTGATTTTAAGGCGCGAATGGCTGTACGTGTTTGGTCTTTTCCGGTGTTAAAAGGTGGATCAATATAAATCAGGTCGATAAATTCTCCCGGCATGGTTTTCAATATGGGGAGATTGTCGCCAAAAAAAATTCGATTCATTACGCGGTCAGACGTCCAGGCGATATCCCACACCGCGCACAGTTTTCAGTAATTTCGGGTTCTTCGGGTCAGCTTCAATGGCTTGCCGCAACCAGGAGATATGTACGTCCATAGTTCGGGTATCTTCGGTGTAATCCGTCTCCCAGACTTGCGAAAAGAGTGCTTTGCGCTCGAATACTTCCCCGCGATGGTCGAGGAGGGTATGTAATAGGCGCATCAGGTGCGGAGTCAGGCGAGATTGCTTTCCGAATGAGTGAACGATGGAGTTCTCCACATCCAAGCGAATCATACCAGCGTGGATGCTATTTTTGTCGTCACCGGGTAGCAGGTTTCGAATGCGGTTAACCAGCTTTTGGATGGTGAATGGCAGCCTCAGCACCATATTTGCACCGGTATTGCATACTTCCTTGTTTGGTTCAAGGATCAACAGGATTGGCAAGGTCGCGGTTTTCTCGCGCAGTGCTTGGCAGATGCGGGTACCAGTGGTGCGCATCGAAGCTGCATTGACCACTACGATCTCTGGAATTAGTTTATCATCCAGGCGCGCCAAAGCCTGGCTTCCGCTGGAGACTGACTCGACCTCGAAGCCTTTCTTACGCAAGGCAGCAGCGAAAGCTGGGGGTCCTGCGTGTTTGCCCTCTATAGCCAGGATTGTTGCGTTCGTCATTGGTGAAGAATAATAACCAGTACCAGTAAGGATTTCATCCATTATACACCAATCATTAAATCATGTATGCTATCCTGAAGAGAACCTCATCTCAGCAAGCAATAGTGGGAAAACATCAACCTTCCCAGCCGACCTCAGGTCTGGTAAAATCAGCCGCCGGAGCGTTGTACCCTTCGCTCCTATATTTCCTTGCCAGAAAGGGCTTGAATTATGAAAGTTCTACTTATCAAGGACGTTTACAAACTTGGCCGGGCAGGTGATGTGAAGAAGGTCGCCGATGGTTACGGGCGTAACTTCCTTCTCCAGCAGGAACTGGCCGTGCTGGCCACTCCAGGCGCGCTGAAACAAGCAGAGAAGATCCGCCAAAAAGCTGCTCAACAACGCGCCATCCTAAACGAAGAGATGAGCGTTGTCTCTGAGCATTTGAAAGGACTGGAGCTTTCCTTCGCAGCGCGCGCTGGCGAAACCGGGAAACTTTATGGCTCGATCACTTCACAGGATATCGTGGACGCCATCCAGAAACGGACCGGTTACACCATTAAACGGCAGCAACTTGATATGCAGCCATTACGCCTCCTGGGCGATTACAAAATACATGTCCGCTTGACAATGGATCTGATTCCAGAGATCAATATCATCGTCTACCGCGAGGGCGAAACCGAACCCAACCTACCGGTTGAGATTCTCCTCTCACAACCCGCAGCCAAGTCTGTCGAGATTGAACCTGCCAGTCAGCCCGAAAGCGATAACACCACTCCTGTCGCTGAAGCATAATCTAGGAGAAAAATAAAGACATCACCGGTTGAATCTCCAGGGAAACCGGTGATGTTGTCTTAATATGCGACATGGTTAGATTGGATTTGCATCCCAATCCTCAATCGACTATGACTGAAACTATCGGCCAACAACTTAAAAATGCCCGCCAAGCACGCCATCTGACTATCGAACAGGTAACGGAAGCCACGCACATCCGCGCCCGTTTCATCAGGGCACTGGAAGATGACTATTTCGACGCCCTTCCCTCCCCTGTCCATGCGCGTGGCTTCCTGCGCCTTTACGCGGATTACCTCGACCTTTCGTTGGAGGGATTAATTAATATCCAGCGTGGTGGGGATGTGGAACTGGCTGCAAAGAAAGTCCAAGCTAAAGAGGCCGCGCAGTTTAACGTTGAGGCAGGCAACGAACCTTCACACCAGTTGAAACCCGAGCCAGAGTCTGTATCGGCTTTGGAGTTTTCCGTCGCGCTGCCTCCTCCCTCACAATCTCAAGCCATTTTCATATCACTCGGCGCGGTGTTGAACTCCCGGCGCGAGTCACTCGGCTTGACACTTGATGAGGTGGAGCGACAAATCCACATACGGAAGCACTACCTCCAGGCGCTGGAAAGCGGTGATTTCGACCACCTGCCTACGTCAGTTCAAGCACGTGGCATGTTGAACAACTACGCCAACTTCCTCGATCTGCAGGTGGATACCATCCTGTTGCGCTTTGCGGAAGGATTGCAAGCACTACGGATCGAACGCCAACCCCAAGCGCTCGCAATCGAACGCCACACCCTGCCCGGACAGGGAATGCCGCGCCCCGCGGCTGGAACCTTGCTCCGCCACTTTCTTTCCCTCGATATGATCTTCGGTGGCGGATTAATCCTGTTCCTGCTGTTTATTGCAGTTTGGGGGACAAACCAGGTGATCAAGCGGTCAGCTACCCCCAAAGAAGATGTCACCACGCATTCTGTTTCGGAAATGCTGCTGGTCTCACCCCAACCCGGCGTGGGAACATCCGAATCTGCCATTGCTTCCGCGATGATCACTCCCAGCCTGTCCATTCTGCCCACCTCAGTCGCATCCTACCCAACAATGGTCGCCGGTCACGTTCAGGTCATTGTTATTGGCCTTGAGCGGGTGTGGGTGCGCGTCACAGTAGATGGCAAGGTCAAGCTTGAGGGGCGCATCCTGGCTGGCAGCGCTTATCCCTTCGATGGCAATGCGCGCATCGAGGTCTTGACCGGTGATGGCTCCTCGATCCAAATTATCTACAACACCACCAATCTTGGTGTGATGGGCACATATGGAGAGGTGGTGGACCTCATCTATACCCCGCAGGATGTCTTGAAACCGACGCAAACCCCGTTACCTACCGCAACACCCACCCCGCGGACAACACCGACGGTAACGCCCTCGTTGACACCACTACCCTCCCGCACGCCTACCGCGAGACCCTAAATTGAGAAGGATCGATTACTAAGGTACAAAGCCGACATTATGGAAAACCATGACCATTTTCCTTTGTGAAAAGGACAAACAAAGAGACTTCATCACCAATGGCGTACTTTTGTAGATTTCGCTCTTGTTTAAAGCATGAAAGGTAAAACCTACCACCTGATATCGCTCGGTTGCGCCAAGAACACGGTGGATTCCGACTCGATGGCACAATTGCTGGATAAGGATGGTTATCAGCACGTCAGTGCGCCACAGCATGCCAGTGTGTTGATCGTCAACACCTGCGGATTCATTGCATCCGCGCGCGAAGAATCATTGGAAACGCTGCGAGCTATAGTAGCTGCCAAAAACCCCGATCAGCTCCTCATCGCCGCTGGCTGCCTGACGCAGCGCTATGGTGCTGAAGTAGTACAGCAAGTCCCCGGCGTGGATGGCATTCTCGGTACGCGTCGCTGGATGGATATCGTGGAGGTCATCCATGAGCTGCGAGAAGGGCGATACCCACGGCCGCTTTATCATCTTCCCGATTCCCCCACCATCGGCACCGATGTGAGTGATACGATACGCGCCGCGCGGCACGGAGCCAGTGCCTATCTGAAGATTGCAGATGGCTGCCGTCGTCCATGCGCCTTCTGTGCCATTCCTCTCATCAAGGGAACTGCCGTAAGCCGGTCGATGGATGCCATTCTCGCCGACGCCCATCACTTGCGCGATCTGGGTGTGCGCGAGCTGAACCTGATAGCCCAGGATACCACCGACTATGGTCATGACTTGGGGATGAAAGAAGGCCTTGTAATGCTGCTTCAAAAGCTGACCGAGTCCTTTCCCCTATCGGGGAGGACCGAGAGGGGTCTGAATTGGATCCGCATTCTATATGCCTATCCGGGTTATGTTACCGATCGGCTGATCGAGGTGATGGCAAGTCGGCACCAAATTCTCCCATATCTCGATATGCCGTTACAACATGCTCATCCCGATACGCTGAAGCGCATGTCCCGTCCCGCGAACATGGATTGGGTACACCATACGATTGCCAAGATGCGGTCTACGCTGCCAGGTCTTGCCATCCGCACCACTTTTATTGTTGGCTACCCCGGTGAGACCGAGTCCGAGTTCCAGACCCTTCTCGATTTCGTCGCCGAAATGCGCTTCGACCGTGTTGGCGCATTTCAATTCTCCTTCGAGCCAGGGACACCCAGCGAACCGCTCGGCGACCCGATCCCGCCCGAGGTCAAGGAAGATCGCTACCAGCGATTGATGCTCCTCCAGCAGGAAATTTCTTTGCAAATTAACCAGACCTTTATAGGGCGGACGCTGGATGTTCTCATCGAAGGCTGCGATAAGAAAAAAAAGTTATATATTGGCCGATCCTACCGCGACGCGCCAGAAATAGACGGCTGGGTTTTCGTCGAGGGACAGGCCGAGATCGGGCAGATCATCCCCGTCCGCATTACCGGTGCAATGATCTACGACATGAGTGGCACGGTGGCAATTTAATAATTCCATCTCCGACAGCAAGCAATTTGGGTGTTGTTACGAGGCTGTGTTGTTTCACCGAAGCGACCCCCTCCCAGTCAGGAGATTAAATCGTGATATTAGCTCGCAGCGACACATTCAGTAAAATACTTGGTAAATAAGAATGATTCGCACCGACCGCCTCGCCCTTGTTCTCAGTCTCTGCACCATTACCGCCGGTTACCTCCTCGCCAACCGCATTTTCGAGTGTATCCCGCACATCGAGGATGAGATGGCCTTCGTTTGGCAGGCGCAGGTTTATGCACACGGCGAGATTTCCATCCCATCCCCGCCTCACCCAAAAATCCTGATGACGCCGTTCGTGGTTGATTACGGTAGCCAACGCTTCTCCAAGTACCCTCCTGGCTGGTCGGTGGTGCTGGCCATTGGCTACCTGCTCGGAGCGCGCGACTGGGTCAACCCACTGCTAGCCGGGCTGGCTGTTTGGCTCACCTACCGGTTGGGGCAGAAAGTCTTCAGCACGGCGGTCGGCCTCCTGGCTGCTTACCTTACCTCGCTTTCCCCGTTCTTCCTAATGCTCTCTGGCTCGTTGCTCTCACACAATTGGTCGCTTTTACTCAGCCTGGCCCTTACACTCGCTTGGTTGGATACGTTTGTCTGCGAGACGAAAGTACCACGGTGGTTGACCAGTACCGTCGCCGGACTGGCCCTGGGTTTGCTTGCCCTCACCCGGCCACTGACTGCGCTGGGTATTGCCCTTCCCTTCTTCATCCATGGCCTTGTTCTCCTTTCCCGCCGAGGCTGGGATGTGCGCCGTCGCGTGCTGCTCATCGGTGTCATCACTCTGCTTATCTCGTCATTGTTCCTGCTCTGGCAGTTCGCCGTGACCGGTAATCTCTTTACCAACCCTTACACCTTGTGGTGGTCTTACGATAAGATCGGCTTCGGTCCAGGCTTTGGCCACCAGCAAGGCGGCCACAATTTGGCTTGGAGTTTAATCAACCTGAAAAGATCGCTGGAGACAGGTTGGCAGGATTTCATGGGTTGGGGGCATCTCTCGTGGATCTTTCTCCCCTTTGGTCTATTTGCAATCCGCCGCAATCTGCCAGCATGGTTGGTTGGCAGCATCTTCATCAGCCTGGCTGCCGTCTACATGCTCTACTGGACAACTTCGACGACCTTCGGCCCGCGTTATTACTTCGAGAGCTTCCCCTGTGTCTCATTGCTCACCGCGGCAGGATTCCTCTGGCTGGCTGGCTGGCCAAGGACCAAGCCATGGCGCAGCGCACGGAGCATTATCGCTACCGGTCTCCTTGCCTTCTTGATAATCTACAACCTTGTCGTCTACCTCCCCACCCGCCTTGAAGGGATGAAAGGACTCTATGGCGTCTCCCGCTCCGACTTGATACCCTTCCTTACTGAAGAAGCGAAAGCGATGGCGCCAGCGATTCTAGTCGTTCACATCCAGGACACATGGACCGATTACGGTGCCTTGCTCGATTTACAGAACCCCTGGCTGACCACTCCCTTCATTTTCACCTTCGGCCAGAGCGGAGTATCCGATATGGAGTTGCAGGCTGATTTCCCAAATCGGCGGCTTATCCATTACTACCCGGATGAGCCTTATACCTTCTACGAGGGACTCAGAGGAAAATAAAAAAAATAGGAGCCCGTTTTTCAAGGACGAGCTCATGGTCAACTACGGAATAACGATTATAGTAGCGACGATTGTATTATGGAGGTACTGCCTTTAGCCTATTAATTCAATAGCTATGGTGTTGGGGTCGACTGCGGCCCGCCACCGTTTACACAATAATTATAGACTTGGGTGGCTGTTGGATAGGCAGTTGCATTCTTGTCGCTCGGAAAATTAAGGAAGAACTCATTATACAGGTTCGTCGCGGGACAGAAATTCCCCAACTGCCACACCAAGTCAATATATTTAAGCGAAGCAAAACGATAACGTTCAGAGGCGGTCATGCAAGAGGAATCCATCAGATTTGGCAAGTAGGGATAAACTTTGGAAAAGTAATCCATCGCCTGATACCAGTCGAGCTCCCAGAAACTGGCGCCAGTGATGTACAGCCGTGACCATGTACGCAGGGAATCGGCAAAAGCATCCAGTGGGCCGAAGCGCTCAGCCAGGGTCAGATCATAAATGCCACCTTCCAGATTGATATCACTGCAATTCTGTGAGGAAGGAATGATCTTATTCACACCCCGATTCCTTAATGATATGTAATACATCCCATCCACTTCCGCAGTACGGTAAGTCGGATCAGATTTACGAAGGGAATCCAGGTTCGTAATGGCCCCATCCCAATCCATGGCGTCCATGAGCTGCCGGGCGCGGTTAAAGATCTCCTCCGCACCGCGCAGATCGGGAGTCGGGGTATATGCTGGAGTGAGACTCGCCGTCGGGGATGGTGTAATGCTTAATTTTACTAGTACCTCCGTCAGATATTGCTGTACACCCGGGTAAGAAGGATCGTGATCCACGACGAACTGGAGGTGCTGTAGGGCTACCTCGTAGCGCCTCCCGTTCATGGCTTGGAGGCCGAGCTGGTATTGCTCACTGAGCTGTTGGAACACCAGAGTGGATTGTGCAGCCTTCCGTTGCCCAAGGCCGGATTGATAGCCACCCAATATACCCAATCCAATCAGAAGAAAAAAGCCCAATAATGCGATCCATCGGGTTGGCCTTCGCACAAGTGTGTCGCTTTCATTCGGTTTAATTTTACTTTTTTCAGGCATGGCGGCGATTATACCCCATAAAAAAAGGATGTCTAAAAAGTATCTGTCACTCTACCTGCACTGACGGGCAAGGCAAGGAGTGATTCAAAGATCTACCCTGAACCTGTCGAGTGGGTCTTTTCATCTACGAAAGACCCTGCTGGGTTTAGCATTAACTTATAGGTACCTCCTTCATTAGAGCCTGAACAGCATCCGCACCTCGTGCCAGATAAGCGGCAACGTGATCAACCCACCCATGATCAACGCCAGAACTGTCGAGAGGAGCTTTGGGAGTGGTACGAAATGCGTGATAGTAACAGCCATCAGCCCGGCTAGTAGCGCGGCTGCACCTGCTCGCAGTGAAGTACTGCTAATATCCAGCAGACCGGGAAACTTTCGGTTCAGCAGGGCAAGCAAGACGATTGCCTGGGTAGTAAATGTCAGCGCGGCCGCTAGCGGAATGCCGGGTAACCCGAGGATCGATCTCAATGGGAACGATAGGAGGATAAAGGCAACTGCCTGTGCGAACGCAGCGACCAGTGGAGTACGTGTATTTTGGTTGGCATAGAACGAACGCACAGCCACTTCCAGCCAGGTATCGCCGAGTAATCCAAAAAGAAAGGCCCATGTACAGGCGGTCAATAGGTCAAGACGGGCAGCATCGTATCCAAAAAAAATCTCCGCCAGTGGGCGCACTGCCAACGCAAGGAGTGTTGCTGCTGGTAATGCCAACGCCAGCATCACGCGCAAGGCGCGGTTGATAGTCTGTGTAAAAACGTTAGCCTGGCCGCGGTTGATGAACTCAGCAAGAGACGGCAGCAATGCCACGGCAATAGACGTGCCGATGATCGTTTCCGGTACCTGCTCGATTGTCCAGCCCAGGTTGAGCGCGCCGACGCCGGTAGAACCAAAAAAGGATGATAAACTGTCGCGGGCGACGAAGTAAACCTGGATACAAGCCATGGTCAGCACGCGCGGCCCGAGCAGGACCAGCACGCGTTGTACCCCAGAATTCTTTAAACCGAGGGTGGGCTGCCAGCGGAAACCATAGCGGATCAGACCCGGCACCTGGATCAGCAAGTGCAGCGCAGCACCTAGGATCACGCCATAAACCATGCCATATAAGCCAAATCCAAAGGTGGGTAGCGCCACTGGTCCTAAATGCAAGCTCTTGGCCGGGGCAAGCACCGTCACACCGAATATCTGCCCGAGGTTGTAGAGAATGGGGGCAAGCGCGGGCAGCAGGAAATGTTGATTGGCTTGCAATCCTGCCATCACCAGACCGCTGATAGAAAAGAGCAGGATGGCAATCAGATCGAGGCGCATTAGCGAGACGGTCAGCTCCTGGTCGGTAGGTGTGAAATTTGGTACGATGATATTTCGAACGAGTGGTCTCGCTAATAGGATGATGACCAGCGAGACCGCGCCAGTGACGATGAATGCCAGGTTGACTATACGAGAGAACAATGCCCAAACCTCGCGACGGCCCTTGGCATTTAGAACCTCGGTCAGCACAGGGATGAAAGCCATGCCCAATGCTCCACCGGAAAGCAGCGCGGAGAGGTAATCGGGAATGTTATTGGCCGCACCGAAAATCCCCATCCCTTCCAAGCCGACGATCTTGTTGAATAACATGGACTTGACAAAGGCCAGGAATTTGTCCAGGGCGAAGAAACCCGCGAGCAGGATCGAGGTCCGTGTGAGGTGCGAAAGTTTGGACATGGAGCATATTATAACTGTAGCGGCGACCAGCCGGTCGCCACTAAGATGTGATGAAATCTGAAAGGTGGGTATCTTACCCGCCATACATCTGGTGAAATGGAATTTCCCCTCATGTACTAATGGATGAACAGCCCCACCGCCACCAGCACCGGCGTCAGCAGGTTGATCAGCACATTCTGCGCCAAAGAGGGGATGAGCGCCGGCACGTTCTCAGCGTTATTCAACACGTTCCGGATGACCGGCACAGCCAGTACCATTGTCAGCAAGCCGAGCAGGCTGAATGGCGGGAGCAAGCCCAGAGTCACACCCACAATGATGGAAACATAAGCCGCCAGCAGGAAGGCAATGTAGATATAACCGCTGATCCTGCGCCCGGCAAGGATCGGATAATGCCGCCGCCCGATGGTCTTATCCGCTTCCACATCCGGGAACTGGTTGAGCAGCAGCAGGTCGTTGACTAGGAAGAAAGGGACGAACGAGGCGACGAGAGCAACCCAAGAATACTCGCCAGTCAGGGCGAAGTGCGCGCCAAGGACCATCAGTGTACCGAAGCCCAAGCCTGGCGCGATGAGGCACGGCAATGGGTGGTATGCCATCCATACCGTGTAAGCGTATAACAGGAATAAACCCGCAACGCCGAGGGGAATCAACTCCCAGCCCCAAACATAGACGAAATATAGCCCAATAAGACTGGTTATGGTAAAAGCGGTAAGTGCTATGGAAAAAGTGGCCGGTGCTAGTTCAGGATGTGCCTGGAGCGTACCGCTACCCCCGCTGAAGGGGGTTTTTTGCGTTCTGGCATCGAGCCCGGTTTTATAATCGTAATACTCGTTGAAGACGTTGACGCTGATGTGCGCTGTGATCGCGCCGATGAAGACAAGGACGGCGTGCAGCCAGTTCACGTTACTCTTTGTAAATAGCGCAGTGGCAAGTCCCACCAGCGCGCAGACCGGCGCTAGAGCAACGAAGGGTAAGCGCATTGGCCCGAGGATGAGTTTTAGGTTCTTCATGAGATGTATCTCCTTGGATATTTGGTTAAGTAGGGGTGTAAAAGTGTGAGATTTTGGTCACACCTCCTACTCCCTTTATTATCAATACAGGATTAATCTATCATAAAAACAATGTACACAAAAAAGAGTTACGCGAATTCTCTACTAACAAAATTAGCAATAGAGCCCTTGGTATTGCTTCATTGTTGATTTATTCATTCCCAACTTTGACCAGTACCGCAACAGTATATAATGGAGCTACTTGCCCTGGTCAGGTTCTGCCATGTAAATAAATATATTTATCAATTTTGTGCCATGCAATTCGCTTTATCTTTCTGCACCTGTTGAGCAGGTACACATGACGAGTTGGATTAACGAAAATCTCGGCTGAAAAGCTCAAAACACAAACAACTCCAATACCACCTTTTGACAAGTGGATCCCGAAACCAACCATAATAAAAATCGGGACTTTCCATCCCGATTCACTTTTTTCGACCATATTTGGCTCATTAGTCTGTCAAGGAGATCATTATAAAATAAATACTCTCACTGTTCTTGAGGCCACCGGCAATTTCACCCATCGCCAACCGTGTACCTTGGTAACAACATCTTCGACATCTTCATCATAATACCATGACTACAAGCAACTCAAGCACTTCAACAAATCAATGCCAATTTATGCTGATTTCGGGGTAAAGGGACTTTGCAAGTCTATAACCTTTCAAAATGCTATACCAATTCCCCTATCTCTTTCTCCACTTCCTTCAGAATCTCTCCCGATTTTACCAGCGCTTTCATAGCATTGTGGTCATTGAACAAAGGACGATCCACATCCAGGTGCGCCACGTGCTTGCGGATGATCTCACGCGCTTTCTGCGTACCGTGTCCAGGTGTAAATTCTCGGAAATCCAGTGCCTGAGCCGCAGCCATGAACTCGATGCCCAGTACGCCGTAGGAATTATCCAGAATCTGCCCATTCTTGAGCGCCGTGTTCATCCCCATCGAGACGAAGTCCTCCTGGTCCGCCGCGGCGGGAATGGATTGAATGGAAGCCGGGGTGGATAAAATGCGATTCTCTACGATCAGCATGTCCGCGGTATACTGAGAAAGCATCAAGCCAGAGTAAAAACCGGGATTTGGTGTCAGGAAGTCAGGTAACCCCTGCGAGAGCGCTGAATTCGTCAGCCGGTTGAGTCGTCTTTCCGAAAGTACGCACACCATTGTCACGGCTGCTCCAGCCATGTCCATCGGCAGAGAAACGGGCGACCCCTGGAAGTTAGCGCCGGTGAGGGTCATTTTTTGGTCCGGCACCCAGATCGGGTTATCCCCCACGCCATTCAGCTCGATCTCCACCTGCGAGCGGGCGTATGCCACCGCGTCCCGTGCTGCCCCAATCACTTGTGGTGTGGAACGCATCGAGTAGGCATCCTGCACTTTGGTTTTCATCTTGCCGGTGGTAAGGTCAGAGCCTTCGATTACTTTGCGGATGTTAGCCGCGCTCGCGACCGCACCTTTGAAGCCGCGCAGCTCGTGAAGCTTGGCAGTATACGGTTTGAGGTTGCCGAGTAGCGCTTCGATGGACATTGCCGCGGCAACCTCGGCCTGTTTCAGGAAACGCTCCATCTCGTAGATGTGGATTGCAGACATGGCCGTCAGCAGGTTCGAGCCATTGATTGCCGCCAACCCATCCCGCGCTTGCAAGCCGGGGACTTTTATCCCGGCACGGCGCATCGCTTCCTGCCCGGGGAGCCGCTTACCTTTATAGAAAGCTTCACCCTCTCCCATAAGCAGCAACATCGCCTGCGCCATCGGTGCCAGGTCGCCGCACGCGCCGACCGATCCTTTCTGGCAGACGACTGGTGTCACACCCTTGTTGAGCAATTCCACCAAAGTCAGGGGGATCTCAGGTCGGCAACCTGAATTCCCGTGCGCGTGGACGTTGATGCGCCCCGCCAGCGCGCCGCGCACCTGTTCCACTGGCGCGGGGTCCCCGATACCCGCAGCGTGATTGTAGATGAGATATTTCTGGAATTCCTTCACCTGATCGTCATTAAGCACCTTCTCTGAAAACTCGCCAATGCCGGTGTTGGTGCCATACATGATTTCTTTGGCTGCCAGCTTCTCCTCAAGCATCACGCGGCAGGCTTTGATGTGTTCAAGCGCAGCCGGTGCAAGTTCGATCCGCTCACTAAACCTGGCAATGGCGACAAGTCTCTCAATGGTAAGGGATGATCCGTCGAGGATGATGGTCATCAGGTTGTCTCCTTGAAAAATATTAATGGATTGTTATTTTGTTAGAAAGGCAAGTATGCTATACTAACTTTACAAGCAATATTATACTCGTGCCTTCAATATTTGTTGAAGCTTATAAACCAACCTGATGAAAGCGATAAAAAAATCATCGTAATAGCCGTCTGTCAAACGCTAAATATTTTTGGTAGTAATAGAAAGAAAAATGCATAAACGAGCAATGGAAGTTGTTCAAGGAGCGGCGGCTGTAAAGATGTTTTACGGAAATGCGGTCAGAAGGGTTCTCAACTGGTGGGTAGCATTCTTCTGTGCCGTGATGCTTCTGGCAGCTGCCATGATTACCAGCCGGGTTAATGCAGGGGGTAGAGTGGTTCGTGTCGGAGTTTATCAGAACGAGCCCAAGATCTTCTTTGATGATGACGGTGATGCCTCAGGTATATTTATTGACCTTATTGCCGAAATTGGCGCAGAGGAGGGATGGACGCTGGTTTATGTGCCATGCCAGTGGGCAGAATGTCTCACCGCTCTTGTAGCAGGACAAATCGACCTTATGCCAGATGTGGCTTATTCAGTAGAGCGCGATCTTAAATTCGATTTTCACCACACACCGGTGTTGGAGAGCTGGTCACAGGTATATGCCAATTCTCGCGTGAAGATCAATGGATACAGCGACCTGGCTGGCATGCAGGTGGCCGTGCTCAAAGACTCAATTCAGCAAACGGTATTCGGGCAGTACATGAGCGGATTCGGACTCGAGGTCACGATTGTGCCCACCGAATCGCTGGAGACTGCGTTTAAACAGGCGGGCATCGGCTCGGTAGATGCAGCAATCGCAAATAATTTTTTCGGAGACTATTTTTACAAGGAGTATGGGCTGGTCAAGACACCGATTGTTTTCAACCCGGTTCCATTGTTTTATGCGACAGCCCAAGGACACAATGCTGATCTCCTGGGGGTGATAGACCGTTATATAAATACATGGCTTCAAGAGCCTAATTCCACATATTACATCGTACTGAGCCGCTGGACTGAAATGGCTCCAGCTCCAATCTATCGTGTTCCACAATCCATTTACTGGGGTATCGGTATAACTGGGGGGTTATTCGCTATCGCAGTTGGAATGATTTTATTGCTTCGTGGACAGGTGCGGGTAAGGACATGTCATCTGGAACAAGCAAACGAGGCTCTCCGCGAGAGTGAGGAGCGCTATCGCTTGATTTCGACTGTGGCATCCGATTACATGTTTTCTACCCGGGTTGACGACAACGGTCAGCTCGCTCTCAACTGGGTTGCTGGCGCCTTTGAGGTGATTACCGGTTATACGTTTGAAGAATACACAGCCCATGGTGGCTGGCGTGCATCTTTACACCCAGACGACATGGAGGTGGATGATCGCGACTTGGAAAAACTTCGCGCTAACCAGCCGATCATCTCAGAAATCCGGACTCTAACCAAGGATGGTAAAACAATCTGGGTGCGAGTCTATGCACACCCGGTTTTGGATAATGTTAGCAAGGAATTGGTTGGTATTTATGGCGCAGTACAAGATATCACCGCACGCAAGCATGCTGAAGCGATATTGGAAGCAAGCGAGAAGCGTCTATCACTGATCTTCGACACAGTTGGCGATGCTCTTTACCTTCTCTCCGTCGAAAGCGAAGATTGCTTCCGCTTTGTGTCTGTCAACCCCGCTTTTCTTTCTGTGACTGGTTTGAAGCGTGAGCAAGTTGTCGGGAAACGGATCGAAGATGTATTGCCTGAATCTGCCCATGCGCTTGTGAAGGGCAAATATAAACTAGCCATACACGAAAATAAAACTGTGAAATGGGAAGAAATCTCTGCCTATCCCGCCGGTAAGTTATACGGTGAAGTGGCAGTTACTCCCGCCTGGAATGGTTCGGGTATCTGTACCCACCTCATTGGCTCTGTGCATGATGTAACTGAAGCTAGGCGCGCTGAAGAAGAGATTCGTAAACTTAACCAGGAGCTTGAGCAGCGTGTGACCGAACGTACGAGGGAACTCGAGGTTGCCAAGGAACGTGCCGAGTCAGCTGATCGGCTCAAATCGGCTTTCCTGGCCACCATGTCCCATGAGTTACGAACACCCTTGAATTCCATCATCGGCTTTACCGGCATCCTGCTCATGGGGTTGGTGGGTCCCTTGAGCGAGGAACAAGAGAAACAGCTTAACATGATCCAGGACAGTGCCCGCCATCTGCTGGAGCTGATCAATGATGTGCTGGATATTTCCAAGATTGAAGCCGGACAGGTCGAGCTTGTTCGTGAACCATTTGATATGCGGGTGACGATCCAAAAAAGTTTAGAAAAGATGGCGCCTTTGATTGATAAGAAGGGTCTGGTGGTGACCGCTGTGATTGCTCCAACCGTTGGTCAGATTGTCGGCGATCGACGGCGAGTGGAACAGACCCTATTAAACCTGCTCAACAATGCTGTCAAGTTCACCGAGCAGGGAGAAATTCGCATCGAAAGTCATGTCGAAGATTGTGAATTGGTTACACGAGTGATAGATACGGGTATTGGCATCCGGCCAGAAGACATGGATACCCTCTTCAAACCATTCAGGCAAGTGGATACTGGAGTCACCCGCCAGTATGAGGGCACCGGCTTGGGACTCTCGATCTGTAAACGGTTGCTAGAAATGATGGGTGGTGAAATCTGGGTCGAAAGCAAATGGGGTAAAGGAAGTACTTTCACATTCACCTTGCCGCTCGAAAGGACAGAATTATGAAAGGCACGATTCTTATTATCGAGGATAATGAAAAGAATATGTACCTCACCACTTTTATCTTAGAGAAATCAGGCTATAAAGTGATTCAGGCGCGGGATGGACAGAGCGGAATAGCATTGGCTCACCAAATCAAACCCGACCTCATTCTCCTGGATATCCAGCTGCCGGTGATGGATGGATATGCCGTAGCGCGTGAATTGACTAAAAATAAAAACATGCATAACACACCTATCCTGGCAGTTACTTCTTATGCCATGGCTGGCGACCGCGAGCGTGCTTTGTCTTCAGGTTGCGTAGGTTATATCGAAAAACCGATCAACCCCACCACCTTCGTTTCCGAGATCGAACAATATCTTCTGGTGAGGAGGTCAAAGAGCACGCCGGAGGTGGACGATGGATAATTTGCTGATCGTAGATGACAATCCGCAAAATATATATATGTTACAGACGCTTTTGTCTGCCAGTGGATTTCAAGTACAAACGGCTTCCAATGGTGAGGAGGCGCTGGAACTTGCACGTCGTCTCCCGCCGGCAATGATCATCAGTGATATCCTGATGCCGGTGATGGACGGTTTTAGCCTGTGCCGTGCCTGGAAACAGGATGAGCATTTGAAGAACATCCCTTTTATCTTTTACACTGCCACATACACTGACCCAAAGGACGAAGAATTCGCCCTCAGTCTGGGTGCCGAGCTATTCATTATCAAGCCGATTGAGCCTGAGAAACTCCTGAAATTAACCCGTGAAATGATCGAAACCCACAAAACAGGCTCGGTGGTTTCCCCACGCAAACCGATAACCGGGGAAACCGAGTTCTACGAACGCTACAGTGCCAGACTTATCCGTAAACTGGAAAACAAACTGCTCCAACTCGAGGAGGCAAACCGCGCCCTGAAAATCAGCATCATCGAACGCAAGCAGGCTGAGGAAAAATTATCGGCTTCCGAATCCAAATTGCGCGCTCTCTTTGCAGCCATGAAGGACGTAGTTACGATCATTGATAAGGACGGCATCTATCGCATGATCGCTCCCACCGACCCCAGTTTGCTAAGCCGTCCAGCCGATGAATTGCTCGGTAAATCCTTGCGGGATGTCTTCCCGCTAGAAGAAGCTGAAAAATTCCTGGCCAGTACCCGGCATGTTCTTGAGACGAAACAGACCGAGCATATCGAGTACGAACTTCCCATCGGCGGTCGTCATCTCTGGTTCGCCACATCCATCACGCCGATGACTGACGACGCGACAGTTTGGGTTGCGCGCGACATCACTGAACCCAAGCAGGCGGAGGAGGCTCGACGGGCGGTAGAAGCCAAATTCCGCGCTCTGGTCGAACAGATTCCTGCCATAACTTATATCGACAAGGCAGATAAAAGCGCCGTGTCGCTATTCGTCAGCCCGCAAATTGAATCTGTGCTCGGTGTTTCTCAGGAAGAGTGGCAAAAGGGAGATATTAACTTTTGGGCAAGCATGATTCCCACGGATGACCGTGAGCATGTGATGACCGCCTATCAACACACCATAGATACCGGCGAACCTTTTGATGAAGAGTACCGCATGACCAGGCGGGATGGACGGCTGATCTGGATTGACGATCATGCCATTCTGCTCAGAGACACCACCGGTCAGCCAGACTCGCTTCACGGCGTCATGTTCGACATCACCGAGCGCAAGCAGGCTGAGGAAGCGATCAAGCGCCATCTATTTGAACTTGAAGTGGTCAGCCGCCTTTCTACTTCTTTACGCAGCGCGCAGACCTTGAACGAGATGCTACCATGCTTGATGGAAGAGATACTATCTTTATTTGGAACCGATGCAGGCGTCATCTGGCTTTACAACACTACCAGCTCCAAACTGCATCAGGTCATTGCTCACGGTTGGTTCAGCAGGATTAAAGAACCGGAGCTTTCCGTTGGTGAAGGGATTGCCGGTCATGTGTTCGAAACAGGCGAGGCGCATATCTCCATTGAATTCGTCAATGACGCCCTCACCCGCCAAAAGACGCTGCCCCAGATTCCCGCAGGCTGGGGAGGTGTCTGCGTGCCAATCCGCGCCGAGAGGGAGACCATCGGTGTATTGTTCGTAGCTGTCCAATTGCCACGCCAGCTGGGAGAGCAGGATGTACACTTGCTTGCCACCATCACCGATATTGCAGGAAGCGCCATTCGCCGCGCTGGTCTGCATGAACAGACCCAGAAACAGGTACAGCGGTTGGCAGCTTTGCGCTCGATAGACATGGCTATAGGATCCGTGTTGGACATGCGCTTGACACTGGATATCCTG
>Ga0172371_10000848_pt1 | contig 48433 bp, 28 predicted proteins | sample Lak12m_FD_114543 | JGI IMG/M metagenome (GOLD analysis project Ga0172371, IMG submission 114543) | Freshwater microbial communities from Kabuno Bay, South-Kivu, Congo - kab_022012_12m | ecosystem: Environmental > Aquatic > Freshwater > Lake | place: Democratic Republic of the Congo: South-Kivu... | reverse complement strand
CCGACGGGGACACGCCCCATCGCGGCGTTGCGCCCGTGGCGGGTCCCCCGACGTCTGCGGCGCTGCGCCGCTAGCCAGCGGCCCCGCAGACTGGACGCGGCCCCATTGACAGCGGCTGCGTGGAGAGGTATCTCATGGGCATGCAGGTGCGGCGGTTCATCGTGGCGAGTGTCCCCGAGGAAGGGGCTGAGGTGACGCTGGAGGGCCCGGAAGCGCGACACGCGGGCACGGTGCTGCGTCTGCGCTGCGGGGACCGGCTCGAGCTGCTTGACGGGGCAGGAGTCAGGGCCGAGGCGGTGCTGACGGCAACGGGGACAGGCCGTCGAGCGGACGGGGTGCGCTGCCGGGTCGTGCGGCGGGACGGTTGCCCGGAGCCGGCCCTGAGCCTGAGGCTCTACATCGCGCCGCCGCGGTCCGGGGTGATGGGTGACGTGGTCCGGTCTGCTACCGAGCTGGGGGTGCGCCGTATCACCCCTATCCTGTGCCGCTTCGGGGTCTCCCGTCCTGACCCTGGTGCGCGGGATGGCTGGCGGCGCGACGCGTCGATGGCGTTGAAGCAGTCCGGGAATGCCTTCCTGCCGGTGTTGGACGCGCCCTGTACGTTCGCGGACGCGCTGAGGGATGCTCCCGAGGCGGGCGTGTTTGGTGCGGTGCCGCGTTCCGGGCCGGCTGCTGTCGCCGGGCGTTCGTGGGGGGCTGTGGTGGGGATCTGGGTCGGCCCCGAGGGCGGTTTCTGCGGGGAGGAGGAGGCCGCGCTGCTTGGGCGGGGGATGGTCCCGATGACAGTGGGTCCCTGGGTACTGCGTGTGGAGACTGCCGTGGCGGCACTGGTTGGGCGCCTGTGGGGTGAGGTGGCGCATGCATGATGTTGCCGTGCGCGTCGGTCACGTGGGGTGGCGGGAGTGGCTGTTGGGCATGGCCGACACGCGCACGCTGCGGCGCATCGAGGTCCCGGCGGACCTGGTCTGGGCCGGGGGCCCGGACCTGCTGAAGCTCGCCCAGCACCTTGGCCTGTCGCTGCTGCACGTCGCCGACGTGGTGCCGGCCAGCCTGAGTTGCCATCTCAGCGATGGACCATGGGCTGACGACGAGAGTGTGCTCGCACTGCTCGCGGCACAGGTGCGGAAGCATCTGCCCGAGGGGGTGCGTTTCGGGAGTCTCGACCTTGGTCTGGACCGCCTGGCCATGGGTGACTTTGCCGAGGGGCTCCGCCGCCGCTCGAGCTTCGTGCGGCGGCTGGCGCGCGAGCTGGCTCCCCTGGGCACGCGGGTGGCGGTCCGTGTCCGCATGCCGAGGCCCTTTGCAGGGAGTCATCAGTGGGAGTGGGCGGGGAACCTCCTCGACGAGCTCCGGCCAGAAGGCTGCTGTCTAGCGGTGGACGTCGTCTTGCACGACCTGCCTGAGGGCTTCGATCCCGAGGCGTTGTTGCGGGACTGCGCCGCCCACGTGGGGCTGGTGCGGCTGCATTTCCGTCCGCAGGCTGGCGAAGCGCCGGATGCAGGTTGCCGGGAGGCATGGGCCAGCGTTCTGCGGCGGCAGCCGGGCACGCTGGTCATCGTCTTCTGTCCGTCTGGGCCGACGCTGGCACCGGCGGCAGGCCTGCTGGCGGATATCGAGCGCTGGGCAGGCCGGCTGTAGTACCGGCGGGCGGACGTGAGTTCTCGCAAGCCGGCAGGTCGTCCAGCGCGTGCGCAGAGCCGAGCACCAGGAGTCTGTCATGGCACCTCCGACTCTCCGAATCGACCGTATCGCGGCGGTCTACGCCGACGCGGAGCACAACGCCTTCACCGACCTCTGCCGTTTCCGGGGGGCCTTCTACCTGACCTTCAGGAGCTGCCCCGACGGCCACGGGATCAGCCCCCGGGCCAGGATCCGGGTACTGCGCAGCAACGATGGCTGGAACTGGGTCCAGGTGAACGAGTTCCAGGTCCGGGACCGGGACACACGCGACCCGCACTTCCTGGAGCTCCAAGGGCGGTTGTTCGTCTACACGGGCACCTGGCTGTGCCCTTCGGGCCGACAGAGCTACGACATCAACGAGCACCTGGGCTATGGAGCCTGGACCGAGGACGGCACCACGTGGCACGGGCCCAGCATGCTCGAAGGCACGTATGGGCACTACGTCTGGCGTGCGGCGGCGTTTGGCGGGCGGGCCTATCTGTGTGCCCGGCGGAAGCGCGAGTTCGTCTGCACCGGGATCGGGGGTGAAGGCGGCGAGATGACGGAGGCCGCGATGCTGGAGAGCGACGACGGTCTGATCTGGCGTTACCGTGCCTGCTTCACCGAGGCCTGGGGCGATGAGACGGCCTTCGTCTTCGGCCCCGATGGCAACCTCACGGCCCTGGCCCGGCGCCTGGGCGCGCTGCCGGCGGCGGTCTGCCGCGCGCGGCCGCCCTACACACACTGGGAACGGCACGACCTGGATCGCCACGTCGGGGGCCCCATGCTGGCGTGGTGGAACGACCAGCTCCTGGTGGGGGGGCGGAAGACCCTCGGGGCGCCGGTTACCGCTCTGTACTGGCTATGCGGTGACCGCCTGCAGGAGGTCTGCGAGCTTCCCAGTGGGGGGGATACCTCCTACCCCGGTTTCGTCCCCGTCGACTCGACCCACGGCCTGCTGTCGTACTACTCGAGCCATGAGGCCGGCGGCACGGCCCAGCGCGCCGCGGTCTACATGGCACACCTCACGCGGATCGGGTGATGCCAGTCCCGCGTTCCTCCTGGAGCCGACGGGCACAGGCCGTGTCCAAACAGCAGACCTGCAGAGCGGGGTCTCCGGGCAGTGCCCCGGCCCGAGGCGTACGGCAGGCGGGGTTTTGTCACGATGCACAGATCACGATGGCTTCACGGTGTGCTGTTGTTGGCGCTGGCAGGGGTGCGTTCGGTCCAGGCCGACGGCTGGCCCCTGTACCGGGGTGATCCGGGACTGTGCGGGGTCGCTCCCGGGGCCCTGCCGGCGCTGGCGTTGAGGTGGTCGGCGCCCATCGGGGCCAGCCTGAAGAGCGCGCCGGTGGTGGCCCAGGGCAAGGTCGTCGTCGGCTCGGACGATGGGACCCTTCGCTGCCTGGCGCTGGCGGACGGCTCTGCCGTCTGGAAGTGCCCCGTAGACGGGGTGGTGGAAGGGCCCGCGCTGATCGCCGGGCAGACCGTCTACGTCGGCACCGACCGCGGGGCCTTCCACGCCCTGTCCCTGAGCGATGGGAAGGTCCTCTGGACGTTCAGGGCTGAGGACCGCATCGTCGGCGGGGCGAACCTGGTGGGGCGCCCCGGCGCCCCGGACCTGCGTCTGGTCGTGGGCAGCTACGACACCAAGCTCTACTGCCTCAACGCGGCGACGGGGGCGGTGGTCTGGTCCTTCGCCACGGACAACTACGTCAATGCGACGCCGGCGGTGGCCGGTGGCCTGGTGCTTTTCGGCGGCTGCGATGGGCTCCTGCACATCCTGAGCGCCAGTGATGGCCGGGAGGTCCGCTCGGTTGAGGCGGGGTCCTACGTGGCGGCGCCGGTATCGGTGGATGCAGGGAGTGTCTTCCTCGGGCACTACGGCGGCGAGGTCCTCAGCATCAAGGCCGAGGACGGCACGGTTCGCTGGCGCGTGACGCCCGGGGCTGCGGGCGACGCCATCGTGGGCCCCCTGGCAGTCACACCCGAACTCGTCGTGGCCGGTTCCCGGGAAGGGTCGGTACGGGCCTTGGACCGTGGCACCGGTGCGACGCGCTGGTCATTCCGCACGGGTGGGGCCGTGGAAGGGGGCGGCGTGGTTTGCGGTGGCCGACTTGTGTTCGGCAGCGAGGACGGTCGCCTCTACGTGCTGGATACGGGCACGGGCCGTCAGGTCTGGTCCTACGAGGTGGGTGCGGGTGTCTCGACCCCGGTGGCGGTAGCGGACGGACACATCCTGGCGGGAGCTGCGGACGGCCGGCTCTATGCGTTTGGGGCGGCCGTGGCGAAGTAGGGTCGTGCTGGCATCGGCCTGGGCGGGGCCCCGCTCAGGCCTGCGGCGCCTCGCTCTCATCCCCTCGAGGTGACTGTGTGGCGATCTCCTCGGCGCGGACCGAGGGATGCCGGTAGCGCTGCTTGTTGGGCAGCGGGCCGCCGCAGCGGATGGCCTCGACCGGGCACCACTGCATGCAGGCGTAGCAGGCTTCGCAGCGGCCGTGCCAGGCCGGCCGGCTGTTCTCATCGAAGGTGATGTTCCCCACGGGGCAGACGCGAGCGCAGAGCCCGCACGCCGAACACCGGCTCAGGACCGAGAAGTAGCGGTCCGCCCATGGCAGGAAGCGCATGGCGCCGCCGTGCAGGCCCCGCAGCGACCAGGCGAGCAGCCTCGAACTGTCCTCGCGGGACCCGCGCCGCCGCTCCCGGACGGCTGCGGCAATGGCGGTCACCCGCTGGTCTGCCCTTGACAGCAGAGCGTCCCGCCGGCGTTGCGAACAGGGGATAGGCACTGGCGAGAAGCTCAGGGGCATGCGCACGGTCCATCCCGCGGCGAGGTCCATCCCGCGGCTGGCGAGGATGGCCGCGGCCTGACGGTGTGCGGAACCGGGCACCGCAGCGGCCGTCGCGACCGTGAAGACAAAGGCACCTGGCGTTAGCGGCACCCGCTCCAGGAAGTGGGCCACGAGGCTGGGCAGTCCGAACGCGTGTACCGGGAACACGACCCCGACGGGGACCCCCTGCGGGCCGGGCTCGACAGGGCCCTGCGCCAGGGGTCTCATGTCGGCATTGCCGAGGCTGCTGGCGAGGGCCTTCGCCACGACCAGTGAGTTGCCGGTCCCTGAGAGCCAGTAGATCACCGCGGTATCGCTGTACGCCATGGAGGCCTTTCCCCGGTGGACTGGCCGGAGTCTGCGGGGCTGTCCTCTGCTGTGACCGCTGCGGGGCGGAGGGGTTCCGCGGTCACGGCGTCCACTGCTGGACCACGCAGCCGGGTTGCCGGGGATGGAGGCTCAGGGGGATGTGGGCAAGGCCGTCGGCCAGCGTCGGTTCGAGCGGCCGGTCGTTCCAGGCATCGCGATAGGTGGCCCCCGCGTGGTGCGGGATGGTCAGGACCACGCCGGACCAGGTCTTCGGGCGGGCATTGTAGAGGGTCCAGAGGACACGGTCCCGGCCGGGGAAGCGGTTGGCGACGATACCCCGGACAGCGGTCTCCACGCAAGGCTCAGGGTCGGAGCTGCTGAAGCAGTCGCTGTAGGTGTGCTTGACGGCGTAGGCGCGGTTGAGCCTGTCACGCAGCCGCGAATGGTGCAGGCGCCACGTGTCCTCGTGGAACGGCTCGCCGTTGGCGAACGCCGCATCGACCTGGCTTGGACGGTTGCTGGCCTCGATGTAGACCGGCAGCGGAAAGAACCGGTACCGCGGCAGGGCATAGCGCACGAGGTTGAGGGGCACCTCGGCCAGTAGCCCTTCCGCGAAAGGCCCTTCGGTGCCCGCCGGAGCGTTGTAGCGACGTGCAAACACCGCGTTCAGCTCGAGGAAGTAGTAGTGGACCGCCCCGTCGGCATACTGTGAGGCGACGTCGGTGAGGGCATACTCGGTCCACAGGGCGACGTCTGCGGGCAGCGCCTCGCGCATCGTGCGGACCACCTGGAGGTCGCCTTCCCGGGGGCTGAGGCCCTCGTACCCGCGCAGGTGCGAGAAGTAGGGGAAGACATCCATGTAGACCATCCGGCAGCCCGTATCGCGCTGCATGGCGACGATGTCACGAACGAAGAACTCGACCCACTTGGGGTGGCCGAAGGGCGGGTAGAAGATGCCGTCGGCGGTGCCGGTCCCGCGCAGGGCGGCGCTGGCATCGCCGTCGAGCTCCCGGTAGACGGAGGCGGCCACAAGCTCCTGGCTGAGGGCCTTGTCCGGCAACGCGGATGCACGGAAGCGGTCGCTCAGGGTGTAGAGTGACACGGGGCGTCCCCAGTGCCCTTGGAGGTCCTCGATGCCTTGCCGGAAGAGGTCGATACCGCCGACCTGTGCGTAGGCCAGTGCGGTGCCGTAGACGCCGTACTCATCGCGTTGGTCGCGGTCGTTGTAGGTCCAGTTGAAGAAGTGGACCAGGTCGGGCACGTGTCCGAGGTACTGCTTCTCGAACGCGAAGGTCTCTTCGGTGAGGAAGCGGGTGCGGGCCGCATCGATGAGGGGTGGCACGCGGCTGTCGCTCCAACTGACCTTGGCGCTGGGCCGATAGCAGGCGATGTCCCAGGCGTTGAGGAGGAAGTCTTTGTCCTGGGCCTTCTGTGGCCGGTACCAGGTGCGCACCCAGTCGCGGTATGCGGTGAAGGCGGCCCGCCAGTCGCCGCCGTGGATCACCAGGGAAACGGGCGGGAACCGGCGGCTGGCGCCAGGCGGCAGGCGGTGATGCTCGGCCGGGAAGAGGACGCCGCCGCTCACGCCGTCGGGGGTCTTGCGCAAGGCGAAGGTCAGCATGCGCTGTTCGGGGTTGTCGCTGCGCAGCATCAGGCCGATGCCCTCCGGGCGGCTGTACACATCCATGAACTGAAGGGGGAACTCGGGGCCGTAGGGAGCGCGCAGGGCGACCGGGTCTGCGGTGTCCACGGCGCGGTACTGGGGGAAGAAGAGGCGGGTGGCACCGACCGCGCCGAGGCGGAGGGCATCCAGGGCCGGCAGGCAGAGCTCTGCGGCCAGGATCTCGGTGCCGCGGTTGGCGGCCTCGGCGGTGAAGACCAGCTCCGGGGACTCGTCGACGCGGATACTGAGGGTGAGGTCCAGGGGGAGTTCCGGCCGCCGGCTGCTGAGCTGGAGTTCAGCGCCCTGCTGGCTCACCCGTGTGACCGTGGCCGCGAAGGACCTGCCCGTGTAGAGGGTGTTGCCGACGCGTATGCGCAGGCCGCTGGATGGCGCCAGGTACCCCGGCGCCTGGGGGTAGGCGCGGTACAGGATGCGGTCGAGGGCAAAGCCCTGGGCCAGGTCGAAGCTCACCTCATACCAGGTGCTGCCGAAGGTCAGGCGGCTGCCCTCGTGCGTGACCGTCACCTCTCTTGTCCGGGGCGTTTCAGGGCGCGACGGCGGCCGGTCCGGGGTGCTGGGGACATCAAGCGGGGGGACGAGCATGGTTCCCGAGGTGTTCAGGGTCAGGGCGGCGACGGCGAAGCGGGGGCCGAAGTGGCGGTTGTGGAGGGTGATGTGTCGCAGTCGCCGGCTCCCGTCCACGGCCACGGCGTAGGCTCCCAGCTCGCGGGCGGGCAGGTAGCAGGCCTGATCCGCAAGCGAGTAGGGGAAGGCGAGCTCGGGCTCGCCGCGGTCGTAGTCGAGTTCCACAGCGAGGGTCTCGGTGTCGTCCAGGCGCAGGGCGCAGGGGGGCAGTCCGCCACGCACCTGCACGGGGGGCACCGAGAGCGCCAGCAGCAGGAAGACCTCGCAGGCGCGGGCGTCGGCGGGGAGGGTGAGCGCGTCGTCCCGTGAGACGGGTCCCACGTGGCGCCGCTTCACCGTCGCGCCGAGGAACGTGATGTCTTCGTCGCTCTCCCGGGTCTCCGGCATGAGGGCCAGGTTCCGGTCCGGTCCGGCGACGACAAACGGCACTCCGGACACGATCACCCGTCCCGGCGGCAGGGCTCGAGCGCCGTCCATGACGGTCCCATGGTCGGCGAGGACCCGGTCGAACCACTCGGTGAGATTCCCGTTGAGCAGAGGCCCGAGGGGTACCGGGTCGAGCCCCGGCGCGGGCGGGGCCGCTGCTGGGGCGATCTCCTCGCCGGCGATGTCAGGGATCGCCGGCAGCAGCTCGAGCCGTTCGAGCACCAGGGATGGCGCATCGTCCTCGGTGCTCAGCCAGATCCTGATCTGCTGCAGGGCGAAATCAGCGGGCAGGCTCCGGATAAGCGTGTGGCTGAGGCCATCGTTGGGGGCTGCAGCGCCCTCCAGGAGAACCACGACGCTCCCGACGCTCTCGCCGCTGACGCCATGCAGGGCGACGACCGGCTTGGACTCGAAGGTCCGGCGCAGGCCACGGGTGCGGAAGGCGAGCCGGGCGCAGCGGGCTGACTCGGTGGCCACCGGGGCTGGCAGTCTGCCCGTCCAGACCATGGAGCGCACCCGTCCCGCCTCGCCCTCGAGAGTGAAGTGCATGGCCTCACCCTGGGCCACGGCCTGTTGCAGGGGCAAGTCGGTGGCCTGGCCAGGGGGTGCGTCGGCCTCGCGCAGATGGGTGGGTCGTTCGGCCTCGGGGACCGCGGCGGGCTGGCCTCGCCAACGGATCTCCGGCCAGACCGCACGCCACTGGTGGGTCAGACTGGGGCGGGCGAGGGGGCGCTGGAGCCACGCCGGGTCGCCGGCATAGACCTGCACCTCGTCCATGAAGATATAGGCGCCGTTGCCCATGTCCCTGGGCGAGCCGACGAGACGCACGAAGCGTCCGTGGGTCTCGAGGTCGTCTGCCACGAGCCAGGCGAGGCTGTAGCCCTGTTCCGGCAGCGGCGCGCGGTTCAGTTCCATGAGGTCGCCAAGCGGGCGGTAGCGCTCGCCGGAATCGCTGACGTAGAGCTGGATGCTGTCAGGCCACTCCACGCCGGCGAGGCCCGCTGCCACGTGCACCGCAATCCCGCGGATCGGCTGGGGCGCGGCCAGGTCCAGGGTGATGACGACCGGGTCCACCATGGCCCATCCCACCGCGTCCTTGCCGTACCACATGGGCGTCGCCGCGGAGAGGCTGCCGTCCAGCAGTTGCCGCGCATCGTCAGGGTCGGTGACCGCCGGGTAGTTGGGCGGGGTCCCGAAGAAGGCCGTCGCCCCGGCAGCGAGGTTGGGCCAATCCGGGTGGGGAGCCGTGGGACCCTCGGCACCAGCCGCTGCCAGGCGACTCAGCAGGCCCGCGGCCAGCAGCAGGAGCAGCACTCGGCGCGCCAGGCGCATGGATGGGCCTCCAGGGGCGAGCGTGCACGCAGCAACCACATCAACGACCACGGGGTGAACCCGTGGCTTGGTTCGAGGCCCCCTGTGGGGGCCGCACAGGTCACGGGGTGAACCCGTGGCTTTGGTTCGAGGCCCCCTGTGGGGGTGGGGGCCGCACAGACCATCGGCTCGCCCCGTGCCGCTGACTCAGAAGCTGACCTCGATCATCTCCAGGGTCTCGAGGCAGGGCACCGAGAGGGTCAGGGCGCCTTTGGACACCGAGCAGGCGGCCGGCTTGCCGTCGGAGATCCGGGTGCAGGCCGTGGGGCGCGCGGCGCCGGGCAGCGAGAGGGTCAGCGTCAGGGCGTGGACGGGCACATTGGGCAGCTCCCTCTGGTAGTTGACCAGGCCGATCAGGTAGGCATTGCCGGTGGTGCTGCGGTTCACCGTCACCTCGACGCATGGCGGCGCGTTGGTCTCCAAAACGAGGGCCGAGGGCGAATACTGCCGGAAGAGCCACTCGCCGAAGACCTGCTGGGCATCCTGCTGCAGGGCGAGGACCGGCGACGAGAGGTAGATGCACCGGCCCTTGCCAACGGCGTGCACCGTGAGTCCCGCATAGGGCGTGGACACGCCGGGCGGGTTGCTGTGGATGGAGGCGTACTGCTCTGCCGCCGGGTCGAACACCGGCTCGACGATGGTGGCGAGGACCTCTGCACCGGTGGCGGTCACCAGCGGAGCGCTGGCGTGGGCTGAGACGAGCCAGCGCCGGTGGGCAAAGGAGAGGTAGTGGAAGGCCTTGGCGCGATTGCCGGAGAAGGAGATGCCGAAGACATCGGCCAGGCCGAAGTCGCCGGTGGTTTTGCCATCCGGCTCGTACAGCGACGTCATCCCCGTGGCGATCAGGGTCCCGCCTTCGCGCACGAAGGCGCGCAAGCGTTCGTTCTCCTCCTGCGAGGTATAGAGGATGTTGTTCATCACGATAGTGTTCAGGCCGGTGTAGTCCGTGGTGGCCGAGGTGACGGCGCGGAAGGGGATATGAGCGCGGGTCAGGACGATGGAGGCCCCGGACATCTCGTCCACGGCCGGCTTCCCGCCGCCAGGGCCCATGATGTCGGTGGCGGCACTCTCGTCCACGTAGGCCGCCGAGGAATAGTAGAAGGCCTTGTCGGCCGCGATCACCGGCCGGTGGCGCTTGACCGCGGCGGTGAAGGGCAGGAGCCGGCGCGACACCGAGCCCAGGCGCTCATACACATCGGCCTCGAGCGTCCCGTCCGGGTTGATGGCATCAATGAAGAAGTAGGCGCCGGCGTTGGCCAGGGTGGTGGCGGCCTCGGCCAGGAGCTCCGCCTCGGACTTCATGGAGGTATGGTCGCGGAGGTTGACGCAGCGGCTGGTCATGAACTCGTAGGGCAGGTCTCGTGAGGCCGCGGCGAGGACCTTGCTGCCGAGGATGTGCTGGTACTTGCCGCCGTAGAAGTCGCCGGAGGTGTAGTCGCAGGCGTCCGCGATGCCGAGGGTATAGCCCTGCATCCAGCCGTGCATGATGGTGGAGGTCTGGTGGGTGACGGTGATGTCCCGCTTGGCCTTGATGGAGTGGGTGATTTCCTGGGAGAAGCTGGCCATGGAGCGCTCGCGGAAGCGCTGGAACTCGATCCAATCGGGGTCTCGCCAGTCGATCTTGCGGGGGACCTCCCGGCCCGTCTCGGCCAGGTACTGGGCGCGGCAACTGGCGCAGACGCAGAGGCCCGGCCAGAAGGTCATGTCGTTGAAGATGCCATCGATGTCGTAGCTGACGACCTCGCCGATCTGGGCGATGACAAAGGCGCGGTACTCGGGGTTGTTGGGGCAGCTCCACCAGTACCGGCCGCCGTGCTGGCTACCGTTCGGATGGGTGAGGCGCCAGGCCGGATGGGTCTTCGCCGAATGGTTGTGATAGATGCTGGTGTAGTAGGCCACCGGCACGATGCCCTCGCGGCGCAGCAGGTTGACGGTCTCGCCGAAGATATCCCGGCCCTTGAGGTTGGCATGCATGTGGCCGACCCGGCTGGGGTAGTAGCAGTTGCCGTTGTGGCAGGTGGCGTAGACCATGGAGGCCTCGATGCCGGCCTTCTTGACCATGGCCACGTACTGCACCGGATCGAACCGGGTCATGGCCGCCGGGTCGTCTTCAGTGATGTGGTTGTCGATCAGCAGCCTGGCGTAACAGCGCTTGTACCAGTCATTCATGGCCTTCTCCACAGAGTGCCCTCGGGGCGGTCCGGTCCTGCCGGGTCGTGGCCGTAGTATAGCCGGTCCGCCCGGAAGTGAGGTGCGGGCAGAGGTCGAATGCGTGGGATGGATCGGGCCGCGCGGCGCGGTCAGCGTGCCGCCGCCGCATAGCGGATGACCAGGCTGGTGCCTTTGCCCGGGAGCCGCAGTTCCCAGTTGGACATCAACTCCTTGCCCGACTGCGTGTGCACCGCCGGCACACCCGTCTCATCCACGGTCTCCACCTGGTACTGCCGGTCCGCGGCCAGGGCCCGCAGCGGCATCTCGATGGCCGGATAGGGGCTCTGGGAGCGGCGGAAGGCCAGCACTAGCCCGGCGTCCAGGTCCGGGCGGTGGAACTGGTAGGCGATCCAGTGATCCGGCGTCGTGGTGCAGGGGGTCAATGGGTAGAAGTCACCGTACCAGAAGGGCGCGTTCTGCCGGGCCTCGGCCATGGCCCGCTTGGCCAGTTCCATGGGGAAGTCGGGGTTCAGGTAGTCCCACTGGCAGATGGCGCCGCCGGTGGCGGCACTGCGGAAGTCGTAGGGCTGGGGCGTCCAGCCGCAGGCTGTGTGCAGCGGGATATAGAGACTCAGGCCCCAGCTCTGGGCCTGGTTCCAGTCCGGGTGGCCCGGCGAGCAGCTCGTGTCGCTGCGCCACAAGGGGTGCGAGCGCATGCAGGTCTCCAGGTCGATGCGGCGACCGCCACTGGCGCAGTTGTCGATGAGCAGGCCGGGGTGCTTGGCCCGAAGCTCGTCCCACATCTCGTAGTGCCCCTCGACATAGCGGATCTCCGTCATGCCCTGGCGGTCCGGCGCGTCGTTCTGCCGCCAGAAAGACAGTGGATCGATATTGAAGTCGTTGCGGTAGATGTCGATGCCATACTCGCCGATGCGCGCCGAGAGGAGGTCGGTGAGCCAGCGGCGGGCGGCGGGGTCGCTGAGCTTGAACAGGCCTCCCTTGTCGCCGCCGAAGACGAACTCGGGGTGTTCCCGGGCGATCTGGGAACCGGCCGCGACGCGTTCCGGCTCGAACCAGAGCACGAACTTGAGGCCGAGCTTGTGACAGGCGTCGCCGACGGGCTTGAGGCCGCGCGGGAAAGCCTTGGGCTTGCAGTACCAGTTGCCGACGCCGTTGGGGAAGCCGCCCTCGAACCAGGCCGCGTCGAACCAGTGCGTGTTGCAGCCCAGGCTGGCCGCTGCCTCCGCCGCCGCCATCTGGCCGGCTTCCGTGGCCCAGTCCGGGCGGGACCAGGAGTACCGGTCGAAGCACTGCGAGACAAAGGGCAGCGCGGCCGGCCGGCCGTCGATCTGGGGGACGTAGTGGAACAGCAACAGGCGCCGGAAGCGGTTGTGGGCAGCAGCCAGGTCCTGGCGCCAGGGCATGAGCAGGATGCGCGGGCTGCGAATGCGCTCCCCCGGGTGCAGCAGCAGGTGCGTCCGTTCCATGCCGGCCCGCAGCCGGGTGATGCCGGTCTGGTCGGCACGCTCGAGGCCGGCGGCCCATTGGCCGGACCAGCCCACCGCGGTGATCAGGCCCGAATCCCGGTACTGGACGTTGAAGAAGGGGAAGGTGCCGTTGGAGGGTCTGCCACCACCCGGGGCGAAGGCGATGCTCTTGCCGGCGGCCAGGGCCGTGTCCACGGGCACGAACGTGCGCTCGCCGCAGACGTCGCCGTTGATCTGGTGCAGGACCGCCTCGCGCTTGTTGTGGCCGGTGCGCAGGGGCGTGTCCAGGGCCTGGATGTCCCGCAGGATGGGCGTGTCGGCCGTGCCGCGGTTCTCGAAGGTCAGCACCCAGTCCACGGCCGGGTACTGCGCAAAGGCCCGCACCGTGGCGGTGACGCACAGGCCCGAGGCGGGGTCCTGCCAGGAGACCACGTGCTCCGCGGCGGCCGCCGTGTCGCGGCTCGTGACGGTCCGTTTCCAGGCCGGCAACAGTTCGGCTGAAGGCTTGTCGCCGAGGATGAAGGAGAAGGGCGGGGCCATCCCCAGAAGGAAAGAGGCCGGCTGGCGTTCGTCGAGCCAGAGGAAGGAGCCATCCTCGAGGACGAAGCGGGCATCAGCCCAGTCGGCCTGGTCGCAGGCGGGTCCGTCGGGGGTCGTGTCCACCTTGAGCAGCAGTTCGGTCGTGCCGGCGGGGAGGTCGATAGCGATGGCATGGGCCTCGTCGCTGCCGCGCCGCAGGGGGCTGCGGGCCAGTTCCTTGCCACCGGCCTCGACGCTGAACTCGACGCTGCCGCGCTGGCCGGCGGTATCGTCGTTGTTGTCGATGCCGACGGAGGCCTCGAAGCGCGCCGCGCCAGGCGGTACCGCCGCGACGATCTCGCTGTGAGCATGGGTCCCCAAGCCGTGCTGGAACGACCGCTTGCCGATGCGGATGGGCGTCTCCATGCAGGACTCGCCGAAGTGCAGCAGGTTGAAGTCCTGGCGCCGCACGGTCAGCTCCACCCGCGGCCCGCGCGCGGGCACCGGTACTCCCGCAAAAGCGGCGGCAGCCCAGTCACGGACCTCCTGGACCTCGGCCGGTGCGGCCATGACGGAATCCTGGGTGACCTGGGCCGGGACACCGCTGTCCTGCATCGTCTGGGCTCCTCTGAGGGTCGCCAGCAGCAAGGAACTCGCTGCCAGCGCACGCCATGCGGTCGTTGTCATTGGTCACCTCCGTGCATGGGCGTACTCTGCCGCCGGGATGGCGACTTGCCAGCCCGCACCCGCAAGCCTGCGGCGCTGCCGCCCATGGTAATCCCCGGGCCTCGGGGATAGCGTAGACCCGGCGTCACACGGAAACGGTGGAAGAGGGGATTCCGCGGGGACCTGACTTTCGTCGGAACTCGGAAGCTCTGGCGGGATAGGCAGAGGTGCGGAATGCTGAGACGTTCATGCCTCGTCGCGGACTGCCTGTCGTTCCTGATCCTCTGGCCTCCGGTTGCCATCATGGCGGGGGATGGGCCGGTTCAGCAGGCGGAGATGGCGGGCTACCTGCTCGTACCCCATGACAAGGTGCCGGAGAGCTATGACGCCGGCTTCTCAATGTACGTGGCTGCCTGGCCACTCCTGAGGGATTACCCCGGGTCGGAGTTCCAGAGCGGCCTGTTTGGCACCTGGATGTTCGCTCAGTACGAAGGCCAAGCGCCGAAGGATCACTACTCCGACATCGAGGGCGGGCTCGGGTGGTGGCGTGACACGCGGTTCGCCACCGTAACGCCCAAGTTCATCATGGGCGGCGTGGCTCTGAACTTCAGCGCATGGGCGAACGGCCCCGGCGCCGGCAAGGGCCGGGACTGGAAGAACCCCGCCGGCCACTACGCCGTGGCCCAACTCAGCCCATGGGTGGTATGGCCACCGGACGGCCTCAACCTCAAGCAGGGCACATGCGGCGAGCTCTTCGGCTACGGCTACCTGCCCCTGCCGCTCACAGCGACCAAGAAGACCACCGCAGGGAAGGCCGTTCCGACCGGGAACCACTGCTGGACCTTGTTCCTCAACACCGGCAACTTCAAGGGCCCGGTGGCGTTCTTCAGCCCCTACTTCTGGTCGCGTCCTTCCGTCGAGAACCCAACGCTGAGTGGCCTGTTCCTCGACACCCGCCCCTCCGAGCCGAACAGGGCGTTGCAGATGGAGACCCAGTACATCCCCGCATTCCTGTCCCAGGATGCGAAGGGGGATACGTATGCCCGGGTCGCTCCCACCTCGTTCCCGGGGAAACCGGGCGGCGCTTCCGTGCTGGTGCATCGCATCACTGCCTACAAGAAGGCGGCGCTGTGGGATGGCGTCCAGGCGTGGTTCGACGGCGGGCCCGCCGTCTCAGGCGTCGTCGATGCAAAGGCCGCCACCGTGCATACCTTCAACGGTCAGGGCGGAGCGACCTGGCGGATCTACCCGCCCAGTACTCCCCACGACAAGAGGGCGCCGTTGGCCTGGACGTCGTTTGCCGCTCCCGTCGCGCTGGATGACGTCACGTACGGCTACCGGTGGACCGGGAGCCTGGTGTCGAGCACCGACTCGGGGGATGGGCCGCTCGTCACCCTCCCCGAGTACTATCGCCTGGCGAAGGATGGCAAGGACAAGGGGCAGTGGATGGCCGTGGCTCCCAAGGACGTCCCCGCCGAGACCGGCTTGGCCAGGATGGCATTCCTGCAGGGGCGCGAAGCCAACCCGGAGCCCTATGTCACTCCCGACGAGGCGGGCAGTAGCTGGAAGAGACCGGGGCCGGTGGCTGGGCCGTTCCGAGCGCAACTGGGCGATGGCAGTGTGGTGACCTATCACTGGTATCGCTTCGCCGACCAGCCTGCCTTGCTCAATGCCGACATGACCGACCCCGAGCGGGAGGACCTGCAGAAGCGCGTTGAGATGCTGCACCGCCAGTGGACCAAGGACCGCGACTACCTCCCGCCCCCGACCATCGGCAAACTCGCCGATCTCGATCCGGCGCTCCTCGTGACTCCGCCGAAGGGCCTGGAGGTCGGCCACGTGCCGATCGTCACACGGCAGGCCGCAAGGGAGTAGGTCGCCGCCGCCGGCCGAGCCCGGTGGTTCGGCCCGGTGTGGAATGGGGGTCCCTCCGGCCCGGCTGCACGGCATACCCGGGAACGCCTTGACTCAAGGTGCGGCCTCGCTTGCGCTCTACGCCTGCATCTGGGATGCGAGCACGGTCACCTCGAACCGCACCAGGCCATTCACCTGCTGCCAGTGAAGTTGTGTACCGTCCGGGGTCAGGCTGGCGGCAACGCCGGAGCTGGTCACGGCGACCGTCCTCAGCCCGTCGGGCAGGCGGAGGTGCAGGGCGACGACAGGCGCCGTGCCGCCGGTCAGTTCGACGAGGCCGGTGAGCTTCCCCGCTTCCCTGTCGAGGCACAGTTCGTAGTCGAGCCGGCCGAAGTGGGTGGCCATGCCGCGGACGCCGAGGGGCTGGCCGCCGCCAAGCCAGTGTCGGGCGATGCCGCGGGCCAGGTGCAGGGTCTCGCCATCCTCCATGGCCAGCGCATCGCGCAGGAAGCGGCCGACGGCGATGGGGGTCCAGAGGTGTTGCCGGTCGCCGGTGCACTCCTTCGAGCCGGGCTCCTGGCCCCGTTCCTCGCACCATGAGTAGAGCGGGGTGCCGTGGTTGAGCGTGGCGTAGAGATAGGCGGCGGCAGCGTCGCCCTGGTCGCGAGTCAGGAGCACCTCGGCCAGGTTGTCGAGGGTGATGGCGACCCACATGCCGTCTTTCATCCAGCCGGTGTGGACCGGGACCCCGCCGGGGCTCAGCCGCGACTCGATCTGGCGGAGGGTGCCCGTGACCAAGGCGTGGTCCGGCGGGAGGGTCCGGCAGGGCCAGGCGGCGTTCAGCACCCCCCAACGGCTGCCGCAGGTATGCCCCGGCACGCCGGGAAGCCAGCGGTAATCTCCGGCCGGGATGGCTCCCCGGTCCATGGCCGCGAGCAGGTCCTGCAACGCCACCTGGTGGATGCGCCGGAGCTCGGCCTGGTCGTCGGCGTGGCCGAGGATACCGGCGGCCTCGACGGCCAGGGCATCCGCGTAGACTGCCCAGATGTTGTGGGGCAGGAAGATGCCGTACATGCTGCCGTCCTCGCCCATCAGGCCAGCGTCGCCCATGCCGCGTGGCATGAGTCCGTAGGTGAGGGGCCGCTCCCCATTCACCAACCCCCGTGTGCGGGCCCGCTGGCGGTCCTGCCAGCGGGAACTGGCGAGCATGCGCGGGAAGACCGCCGCCAGGTAACCACGGTCGCCGGTGAGGCGGTAGTGCTCCATGACGGCCCAGGACTTGAAGCCGGCGCCACCCCACATGTAATGGCCCCAGCCCTCGGGATCGTTCCAGTTGCCGTCGGGGCCCTGGAGGTCCAGGCACATCTGGTAGCCCAGGGCCGCCTCATGGTGCAGGCCGGACTGGTCCAGCAGGACCGCGAGGATAGCGGCCTCGAAGGAGTTCGGGGCGCGGTAGACCTCGGTGCCGGGGCAGGCGGCGGTGTAGCCTTGGGCCACCGGTTCGCGCATGACGAAGCAGTCGGCCAAGCTGGCGTAGAAGGCGTTCTGGACGGCCCGGTCGGGGACCTCGACGCGGGCGGCCTTGCCGATCGCGTCGCGCCAGGCCTGCTTGCCGGCCTCGAACTCGGCGGCCCAGTCGTGCTGGCGCAGGATCGGCAGGAGGGACTGGTAGGCCCGGTATGGACGCACCACCCAGGCCTGGCGGCTCTCGCCGGGACCCAGGTCCCAGGCCAGGCAGAGCGTCGTCGGACCGGGCACCGGCATGGAGTCGCCGCCCAGGGCGAAGACCACGATGCGGTCGGCACGGTCGCCCCAGCCGGCAATGAGGACATCCCGGTCCCACTCGGGCTGGACCCACGCGGGGTTGTGGCCCAGGCCGGTCTTGGCGCAGGTGAGGGTCACCCGGTGCGGCTTCGCGTCCGTGTTGGCGACCTCGACGCGGACGATGGCCGCCGCCTGCCCGGCGACCACCTCCAGGCGCAGGCCGACTCCGGGCGCCGAGTAGGGGTTCTCCAGCGCCGGCAGCCAGCCTTCAAGGCGGGCCCAGCGGCACTCCGGGAAGGGCTGTCCGTCGACCTCGGGCCTGAGCTGGACCTCCCACTCGGTCCTGGGGGTGAGGAAGGTCGCCAGCGGCTTGTTGACCAGGCTGTCGTAGCTCCAGGCCAGGCGCAGCCAGCCTGGCTGCAGGTCGAGGAGCGTTTTGTCACTGCTGTCGGGCAGGGCGACCGTCAGCCGGTGCGGCGTGGCGAAGGCGTAGGCGAAGTCCACTCGCGGGGCCGGCACGGACGCCGGGGCGTTGGTGGCAGCGGCTTTTTCGTTCAGGTTGGGGGTCATGGGGGTCCCGGGGGCGAGGGTGGGCTTGCCTGGCCTAGGCACGAGGGCAGCGCCTCGAGGGTGCTTGTCCCCGCCGGGCGAGGATAGGGTTGGGGCCGGGAGCCGTCCCCCGCCCACCCGGTCATCGCCCGACCGCCACCAGGACGGTCGCGGCGAGAACTGAGCACGTCGTGAACAGCCAAGGCTAGGGTCTCCGTTGGTAGGTGACGAGGCCGGCGGCAGGTCGGGTCCCGAGGGCGATGAGGAGGCCCTTCTCAGCCAGATCGCGGCCGCTGGCCTCGGTGGTGGTGCCCGTATCCAGGTCAGTCAGCGCGTAGACCGCCTCCGGGACCAGCCCATGGAGCTGAACTCGGCCTGACTCGTAGATGCTCTCTTGGCGGCGGAACACCTGGATCATGCCGGCGCCGTTCTCGGGACAGTCGAACTGCCAGCCCAGCCACTGCGATTGCTCGGCACTCCAGGGCGTGAGCGGGTAGTAGTCGCCGTAGTACAGGTGGCGCAGGGCGAGGTACTGGTCCAGCACGCGCTTGCCCCAGGCAAACGGGAACTCTGGGTAGAAGGGCTTCTGCGGGCCATCCCCGGAGTGCCACCAGTTGACGCAGAGGCCGCTGCTGATGCTACTGCGGAACTCGTAGTCGTCGCCCTCCCGGTCCTGGCTGGTGGCGCTCAACGGCACCCAGGCCATGAGGCCGAAGGTGTGGCACTGGTGGGCCACGGCGTCGCGGGGACCATCCGTCCGCCAGAAGGGCGTGGCCCGACCGACCGTCTCCAGGTCGATGCGGCGGCCGCCGCTGGCGCAGTTGTCAATCCAGAGGCCGGGGTGCCGCGCCAGGAGGCCGTCCCAGAAGGCGTAGAGGCCCTCGATGTGGCGGATCTCGCCCATCCCCTGGCGATCCGGCGCATCCGCCGCCCGCCAGAAGTCTCGCGGGTCCATGTTGAAGTCCTGCCGGTAGCAGCCCAGACCGAACTCATCGATGCGGGCGGAGATGAAGTCGATGAGGAAGGTGCGGGCGGCAGGGTTGCCAAGGTCGAACAGGCAGTCGTCGCGCTGGAGATCGATGACCCAGTCGTGATGGGTCCGGTACCAGTCGCTGTCCTTGCGGACCCTCTCCGGCTCGAACCACAGCATCAACTGGCGCCCGGCGGCGCGCAGGGCCTCGGCAAGGGGCTGGAGACCATTCGGGTAGAGGTCCTTGCCCACGGTCCATGAGCCCACTTCGCGCCACCACTCGCCGGCGACGCCCTCACGGCCGTACCAGCCCGCATCGATCCAGTAGTAGCCAATGGGCAGTTGGTGCTCGATGATCTGGCGGACGTTGTCGAGGTGGATCGCGGCGCTGGTGCCGCCCCAGTTCCCCCAGGTGATGGGGGCCACTTGCGGCTTGCCGTTCACCTGCGGCCGATGGTGCGTCAGGATGAAACGGCGCAAGAGGTTCTGACCACGCCAGCGGTCGCCGCGGTAGGCCAGGACCAGCATCCGTGGCGAGCGGATGGACTCGCCCGGGTGCAGCCGCAGGTGGGTCCGGGTCATGCCGGCCTTGACCGCCAGGCCTTCGGCGCGGTTGCTGAAGTCCGCCGTCCAGTCGCCGCTCCAGCCCAGGGCCACCAGGACTCCGCCGCCGGTGCCCTCGAGGTTGAAGAAGGGCAGCACCTGGCTGGACGAGCGGCCTTCGTCCGCGGCCAGGCGACGGGTCGCGCCAACGGCCAGCGCGGCGCTCTGGGGGGCGAAGTCCTCGAAGGACGCAACTCCGCCCTTGGACCAGTGCAGGGTCACCGGCCCGGCGCCCGGCAGGGGCACCACGGCGTCGAGGGCCTGGATGCCCTCCAGGATCGGCGTGTCAGCCTTACCGGTGTTCTCAAGGCGGACGACCCACTCGACGGCTGGGAAGTCAGCGAACTCGATGGCCTCACAGCGCACCACCAGCCCCGTCGCGGGGTCAGTGCAGACCCGCGTGCGCTCGGTTCGGCCGCCGTCCAGCGGCCGGGACGAGCGCTGTAGCGGCCAGGTGCGCCAGAGGTCGGCGAAGGGCTTGCCGTCGTAGAGGAACGAGGGCAGCGGTTCGACACCGAAGGCGGCGCTGGGCGGCTGCAGGACCGGCAGGTCGGCCAGCCAGAGCTCGGTCCCGTCCGCCAGGACGGCCTTGGCATCGGCCCAGTCAGCCTGGTCGCAGGAGATACCATCGCCGGCGTCACCGACCTCCAGCAGGAGCTCCGTTGCGCCGGCCAGATCGATCTGCACCGGGACGGCAGGCATGGCCGCCCGCAAGACACCCGAGTCAAAGGCCTTCGCGCCCGCGACGGCTACCGAGAACACCACCGAGCCGCAGCCGCCCTGGGTGTTCTCATTCCAGTCGACACCGACCGTGGCAGTGAACGTCTTGCCCGGCTGCGGCAGGCGCACCAGCACCTGGCTCACGGCGTGGCAGTAGAGCCCCCGCGTGTATGGGCGGTCACCCAGTTGCATGGGCCGGCCATTGCGGCGGTTGAGCTGAAGGGGATCGTGGTTCGCCAGGACGCAGAGCCCGGGCTCTGCCGGCGCGGCCTCGACCACCCCACCGAGCCTGGCTGCAGCCCAGCGCCGGGCCAGTTTCATCTCGCCATCGGTCACCGCCGCGCCAGACGCCACCATCGACGCCATCATCAGCACTCCCTCGACATAGGTCCCCAGACGGGCAGACCGCATCGCCGGCCTCCTATCGGCTGCCCGCCAAGCGGCAGCACCCTCACGCGTCCACGCACCCGGCGACCTGCACCAGCACCGGGTAGTTCTTCACCAAGACGCCGCTCACCAACGTAGCGCCGGCCGCCGATTCGGCGACCACTTCCTGTTCGCCGCCGGTCAGGCAGTCGTGGGCGGTGACGCGGATGTGCGTCCCGGGGATGCAGACGTCCACCGGCACGCCGGCACACTCGTCGCTGGCCTGTCCCGGGAGCCACAGCGCCAGGGCCTGTCGGGCTCGGAGTCCTTGGACAGCCCTTCTCCGCAACCCGCCGCGCGGGGACGGGGATCCCCCACGTCGACGTCTGACAGTACCGCCGGGCGCGAGGGAGTCCAACGGCGGGCGCTGTGCCCGGCGTACGCGACCCCTGACGCTGGCCATAGCGGCCGTACCACCACGACGGCCTCGCCGGGGTGAGGGCTATCCGCCTTGACAGGCCGGTCCCCCTCTGCTACAGATAGACTGGATGAGTTCACGAAGTCTGAACTGACGGATGGTGGGGCAGCAACGCCTCGCGGTGCGGTCTGCTCAAGACCCGGCGGGTCACGCCCGAGGGCACATGGATCGACGGCGAGCGGCTGTCGGAGAGGGGCCTGGAGGCGGCCGGCATCGCGCCCGGGAGGCCGCTGACGTTGCGGCTGGGCACGAAGCCCGGTGCGGTCCACAACGGGGGGCTGACCCTCTTCGGCAAGTCCTTCGGCAACTCCCTGCAGGATACCGTGGTGACGTCCACATGCCAGGTGGATGTGCAGGCCCTGTCGCCGGCGCGGGCGGGCACTCCGCAGAGCGCCAGCAAGGTATGAGGATCGAGACCATACAGCACAGAGGGCACGCCCGATGGCTGGCACTCCCCACGCGTCACTGAAACCCAAGGCCCGGAAGCCGGCGGCCGATCTCATCTACTTCCAGCCTCCCCACTCGGGGCCGGTCTGCAGCACTCCGCGCAGCGCACGGCTGCGGCAACGGCGCTTTGGGATGCGCTACCTGAAGTGCGAGGAGCCCTCCGAATACAAAGCCCTGGGGGAGGGGGCCAAGACCACTTTCCTGGAAGCCGAGGGGGATGACCTCGCCCTGGCCCGGGCCAAGGCCATGGAGTACCTGGTCACGACGTGTCCGATGGCCCTCGAGAAGGACGCCTTCCTGATCGGCGGCGAGAACCCCTTCCTCTTCAACCAGCTTCTGCCCTGCCTGCACGTGGATGCTTTTCAGCGCAGTGCCTCGCAGGCGCCGGTGGATCCGGTGACGCGGGAGATGCTGACCGGGCAGGTGTTCCTCGGCGCCTGCTTCGAGGGCCACATCACCCCCGGGTTGGAGCAGCTCCTGGGACAGGGGACCGATGGCCTGCGCTGGCGCATTCGGGATCACCGCGCTCGGTGTGCGGCCGCACGCCCCGAAGACGCCGCCCGGCTGGCCTGGTACGACGCGGCGGTGCTCTCCTGCGACAACCTCGACCGCTATGCCGACCGCCTGCGCGCCGCAGCACTCGCCCAGGCCGACGCCACCACCGACTCGGACTGGGCCAGCGAGCTCCGCTGCGCTGCGGCCGTCCTGGCGCGGGTGCCACGCCAGCCGGCCGAGACCCTCCACGAGGCCCTGCAGGCGCACTGGCTGGCGTACATCCTCGTGACCGTCGAGATGGGTGGCTGCATGCCGGGTGGCGGGATTGGCCTCGGCCGGCCCGACCAGTACCTGTACCCCTACTTCCGCCGTGACGTCGATGCCGGCCGCCTGACCCGGGCCCAGGCCCTCGAACTCATGGAGGCCTGGCTGCTGAACTTCCAGCACTGCGATTACTACACCCCGCACTCGATCTACACCGTCGGCAGCCAGGCCAGCATCGGCGGGGTGACCCCGACCGGTGCCGACGCCTGCAACGAGTTGACGGAGTTGACCCTGGAGGCGTCCCTGCGCATCCAGATGCCCACCCCGTACATCTCCGTGCGTCTCCACAAGGACGCCCCGGAACGCGTGTGGCGGATCATGGCCAACTTCGTCATCGGCGGCCTCGGGTTCTCCATCGTCAACGACGAGGTGCTCATCCCGGCCTTCCTGCGCCACGGGCGTTCACTCGGGGATGCGCGGGACTACATTGGGCGCTGGGGTCGGACCAACGGAGGATACTGCCGTGGAGATGGTTAAGATGATATGATGGCTGGAGGAGACGCTTAGAAGGCCATTTCTGGAGAGCGTTCTAAGCTGGGTCCTTGGCCAGGGGAGGTCAGGGCGGGTCGGGCGGAGGGTCTGTGCGGCCTGGAGTGCGTAGCGGCCGTGCGGGTGGCTGCGGCTACGATGTGGACGGATCGGCGGCGAAGGGACTGGGCAGGGCATCGGGGGGTGCCGCGAGGGCCTGGCGCACCCAGTCGATGAGGCGGTGCCCATTGAGGCGGCAGGTCTCCAGGACACTGGCCAACGCGCAGAGCCTGCGGGCACCGGCGGCGGTATCGCTGCCGCAGGAGTTCTTGCGGTTCACGACCACGGGGCGGACCTGGCGTTCGGTGCGGTTGTTATGGGGTTGGACTGCGGGGTCGCGCACGAAGCGCACCAGGTCGTCGGTGTGCTTGCGGACCCTGGCGGCGAGCGTCTCGGCCCTGCCCTTGGGCACTGGCATGCCGGCCAGCCTGGCGACGCGGCGCAGACTGTGCCGCCGGCGCGTCGGGGGCACCGGACGTGACCGGTGGCCCGGCCACCGCGTCCGGCCCTTGCATGGCCTTTGGCTCCACGCCCAGTTCGCGGCGCAACTCAAACCTCAGGCGCCGGCTGTCGGCCTGCAGCCTGGCCACCTCAGCCTCCAGGTCGCCGTGGCGCGCCAGCAGGTCGCGCACGCTCGGCTCCAGCACCGCCACCATGAGAGTCACACCTACGCCATGAACAGAGGAGCACTCCAGGCGTGGTCTCTTTCTATGGCGTAGGTGTGGCTCCAACCGGCGCGGCCAACGGACTGGCATCAGCGCCCCGCGCCCAGCAGGTGGCGTTCGAGGAACTCGGTGCGGCGTCGGCTGCCATAGGGCGTCTCAGCGGCGCCATGGCCCTCGCCGGGCAGGACGAGCAGTTCGAAGTCCTTGTCGGCCTTGGTCAGGGCCCGTGCCACCTGCAGGGTCGAGGCCGGATCGACGTTGCGGTCCAGTTCCCCCACGATCAGCAGGAGCTTGCCCTGCAGGCGTGCGGCATGGACGACGTTGGAGCTCTCCTCGTACTGCGGGCCGACCGGCCACCCCAGCCACTGCTCGTTCCACCACATCTTGTCCATGCGGTTGTCGTGGCAACCGCAGTCGGCCACCGCAACCTTGTAGAAGTCACCATGCCAGAGGAGTGCCGCGAGGGCATTCTGGCCGCCGGCGGAGCCGCCGTAGATGCCGACCCTTGAGAGGTCCATCTCGGGGTAGCGTGCCGCGGCCGCCTTGAGCCAGGCGATGCGGTCTGGCAGGCCGGCGTCCCGCAGGTCCTTCCAGCACACGTCGTGGAAGGCCTTCGACCGGCCAGAAGTGCCCATGCCATCGATGCGCACGACGATGAACCCGCGGTCCGCCAGGGCCTGCTGGCCATGGCGCACGCTGAAGGCCTTAGGCACGGAGCCAGCCTGGGGGCCGGCGTAGATGTCCTCGATGACCGGGTAGCGCCGCGTCGGGTCAAAGGCCTTGGGGCGCAGGATGATGCCGTAGATGTCCGTGGTGCCGTCGCGACCTTTGGCCGCAAAGCGTTCGGGCCAGCGTCCCACAGCCGCCAGGGCGGCGCTCGCGTCGGCCTGTTCCAGAGGACAGACCAAGGCCCCGGTGTCGGTACTCCGGAGTTCGTGGACAGGCGGCAGGTCCACCCGCGAGTAGGAGTCGACGACGAAGCGCCGGTCGGGTGACCAGTTCAGGCTGTGGGTCCCGTCACCCTCCGTGAGGACCGCCAGGCCGGAGCCGTCCAGGTTCACTCGGCACCAGTGCGCGTAGTACGGGTCCTGCCCCGGGCGGACGCCCCCGGCGCGGAACACCACCTGGCGCTTCTCCGGGTCCACGGACTCGACGCCCTGCACCACCCACTCTCCGCGCGTGATCTGGTTCCTGACGAGGCCGTTGCGGGCATCATAGAGCCAGAGGTGGTTCCAGCCATCGCGTTCGGACATCCAGATCAGCTCGTCATCCCCGAGCCACTCGCAGAAGTACTTGCCACTGTAGCAGATGAAGGTGTCACTATGCTCGTCGACGAGGACTTTCGTCTGGCCCGAGGCGGCATCCACCGCGATGACCTGCAGGCGCTGGTGTCCGCGCTGGTTATAGACGAAGGTGAAGCGCGACGAATCGGCGGCCCAGCGGAGGTCTCCGAGGCTCCACGGCTCCGGGCATGGGTCGCCGGGGATCGCGATGGGGACCCGCCGGGGCACGTCGAAGAGCCGCGGCTGGGGTCGATCGATGGGGTCGCCCGGCTTGGGGTAGTCGAAGGTATGGACCTTGGGCTGGACTTGGTCCGGGGGCGACGACTCGACCAGGGTCACCTGGCGCTTGGGGACGTGCTCCGTGCGCACGGCCGCCAACCGCGCCGAATCCGGGGACCAGTGGCACGCGTCCACTGAGTAGGAGGCCTGGGCCGTACCGTCCTGGCTAAGCGGGGCTTCGGCACCGCCGCCGGTCTCGTAGAGCCACAGGTTGCCCTCCCTGGCGAACAGATACCATCGTCCGTCCGGCGAGCGCGGGCCCCAGGAGCGCCCGTCGGTGGGGCGGTCCGCTGGTGCGGGGGGTTCATCCGGCGGGGGCTCGGCCGCCGCGACGACGGCCGTGGCCGGCTGGTCCTCGGCCTCGAAGACGCGGACGAGTCGATCCTGGGTCGTGGCGACGAGCCAGGCGTGGTGCGCGAAGGTGTGCTGGTCGCGGCGCTGGCCTGGCTGGAGGGTCCCATAGGACTTGCGGGCGCCCGACCAGTCGATCCAGAAGAGTTCCACGGGCTCAGGCAGGCGGTTCTCGAAGGTGACCCAGGTTTCCTCGCCGCCGTTGGTACTTGGGTGAGGTCGTCTCTTCGCCGTCAGGAGCTCGGCCCCGGCGTCGTCACCGGGGGCCAGGGCCTGGACCTCGTAACTCTCCAGGTTCAGGCGCCAGGCGCCCTCGCCGCCGCGCAGGATGAGCCCTGCGGGGCTCTCGACCGCAAGGTGGTTCACCGGCAGCCGCTCCGGCGCGACCTGCTTGCCGGTGAGCCGGGCCAGGGCGGCGGCGACTCGAGCGTGGTCGAACGCAGGCTGGCGGAGGCCCTGCACGGCATCCACCAGGATGAACTCGCGGGCAGCGCCGGCCAGGTCGCTGCGGTACCAGAACCGGGAACCGTCCGCAGACCATCGCGGCACGATGCGGGCCCGCAGCACGGCCGGCACCGGGGCGGCGGGCGCCTTGGTCTCGGCAGGGAGGACCCGTCCCGGCCCCGCCGGCCGGTGCAACGCGACGCGAAGGTCGCGCAGGGCCAGGCCGATCTGGCCACGGCTGCCGGCCGGCGCGTAGACCTCCGGGTTGACATTGACGTGCACCAGTTGGTAGTCGGCGGCCTGGGTCGAGAGGGTGCCGGTCTCCGGGAAGCGCTGGCGTAGCGCGGCGAGCCCCTGGAGCAGCTCAGGGGCGCTGACGCGGAACTCGAAACGCCGGTAGTCGCTGAAGGGAGCCGTCTGGGCCTCGGCAGACCCGGGGCCGGGGTGCAGCCAGCCGGAGCCCGGGCGGATGGCCGCCAGCAGGATGGGCAGGCCGGTCCCGGCCTCCCAGTTGTCCACATGCACCAGCTCCTTCAGTGGCCCCCGCAGGTCGAAGAGGGAGGCACCGTACCAGACCGAACGGCCCGAGCGGGCATCGCGGAAGAGGAAGTACGCGCACAGGTAGACCTCCGCGCCCCTGGCGCGGGTGGCAGTGGGCACCTTGAGGTCGAAGCGGAACGCGAGTTCGTCTCCGGGCTGGGCGAAGGGCCACGGCGCGCTCTTCACGTCCCACCACCAGTAGGCCGGACAGACGGGGATCAGGGCCCCCGCCTCAGGCCGCGGCAGGTCCGAGTCGATCCAGATGCCGATCTCCGGTCCGCGCATCTGGACGGCTGTGCCAGCCGCGGCGGCTGCCGGCCCACGCTGGTAAGGGGATGGGTCCCCGCCGGGAGCGGGGTCGAAGCCGGTCCGCTCAGCCACAGGCCACGTCACCGGGGCCGCGTCGGCGGTGGCGCCGAGGTTGGCCACACGGACCACGAAAGAGCCTGAGGGCCCTTGCACGTTGCCGATGATCCGGGCATCGACCTCCGGCGCCTCGACGGCAGGCTGTGCCACATAGACGGTCACCGGCGGCTCGGCCTCTTCCGCCACGGCGGCTGCGCTCGTGCCCGGGATGGCCGCCCCTGCCAGTGATGAGACGAGCGGCAGGATCATGCGCATGGAGTACATCGTCTGGCTTTCTCAGCGGCCGGCTGCGTTCGCGGCTCGGACCGCGGCGGTTCGGTCCCGCACCGCCCTTACCAGTTCGGGCTTCCAGCGGCCTTGGCGGTCACGCAGCCCAGTGGCCTCGCGGTCGCCATCCATATAGGACCAGATCCACCAGCCGCCGAAACCATACTCAGTCACTTTGCCGAAGTGCCACTGTAGTACCTCCGGGCCAGGCAGGCGCGCCTTATCGGCGACGCTGGACGGGATCTCATGCCCCTCGCCCTTGAAGTCGGTGGAGAGGATCCGAGGCGCGTTCTCCGGGCCGAGGATCCGCACGATGTCGGCCAGGTAGCGGACGCCGTCGGAGGCCGGATCGCAGCATGGGTAGGTGCTCATGACCCAGTAGTCCGGCGGCCGGTGCAGGTCGTCTGCCAGCCAGCGCTTCAGGTTCCGCACCGAGCTCAATCGGGCACCGGGTGCCTGGCGGCGCCAGTACTCGGTGTCGGCCAGGATGGGGAGCATGATCGGTGATCCCACCGGGCGCGTCGCGGCGGCACGGAATCGCGGCCAGACCTCCTTGACGAAGCGCTCGGTGCAGGCCATCACCTCGGGTTGTTCCGGCCAGTCCCAGGTAACCGGTTCCGCCCCGCCGAACTGGTAGTTGCCCATCAGGGTCCAGAGCGCGATGGACTCTGGCGCGGCGACTCTCATTTCCACCCAGCGGATGATCTGCTCGTACCAGACCGCGGCCTCGGTCCACGGCGTGTCGTCCGGCTTGGGCCACCACTCGCTCTGGGCGATATGGTGCTCCGTGTCGACTCGGTAGGGCACCCAGAGGTTCGAGCACAGGTCGATCTCGACCGTGACGCCCAGGCGGTGGCAGGTGTCCAGGAAGCTGACCAGGTTCGCCAGGGTCGTCAGATTGGCCCACTCGGCGAGGTCCGTGGCCGTGTCCTTCGGAGCGGTGGCCTTCTCGCGCAGGGTGAAGGGGATCAGGACCATGACGTCCAGGAAGTTCACCCCCGTCTCGCGCACCAGTTCCGCCACCTCGCCCTCGATCCGCTCGCGGATCAGCGGGTAGTCCAGCAGCCAGTGGCCCGTCCCGGGCGGTGCTGGCGACACCGGGTTGAAGTGCACGCCGCAGAGCCGCTCGGGGGGGAGGGGTCCAATGCCGTCAGGTCTCGCGGTTGGCCCTCCAGCCCTCGACGTGGCCGGTCGCTCGTGCCGCTCGCGACCGAGGTCGGGTACTGGCCCTTCGGCGACGCTCAGGGACTGCGTCACCCCCGACCTACCGGTGGTCTGTGCAGCCGGCGCCGCGTCGACAGACTGAACGGCATCGGGAAGGGGTCTCGGAGGACCGGCTTCGCCGCCTGGGCAGGCTCCTGCCGCCATCAGCGCCAGTGCCGCCAGCATGGTGTCAGAAGCCCTCATGACGACTCCTGCCGACGCCGCCTCCGCATCGCAACCATCTACTGCAAAGCCGTGACCATGGCCCGGATGTTCCCCAGGGGCACGTCGGGGTTGATGGTGTTACCGGTGAAGAGCACCAGCGAGGCCCTGCCGCGACACACGGCAATGGCCTGGTGCACCTTGGCGGCGATCTGGTCCGGGGTGCAGACGGGCAGTTCCGTGGTTACCGCCAGGGGGCCCAAGATGAGCAGTGGCTCGCCGTCCCGAGTACGCCGCTCCACGAGTTGGTCGAGGACCATGCCGCACTCGGGCTGGAAGCCCTGGAGCCCCTGGACGCCCGAGTCCAGGAGCATGTCCAGCAGCGGGCGCACATCGCCGTCGCAGTGCCACACCGGCCGGCAGCCTGCGTCCAGCAGGGGCTGCAGCCCCCGGCGCAGCACCGGTGCGTAGTACCTCTCCATGAAGTCCACCGCGATCATGGGGCCGCGCTGGGTACAGATGTCCTCGCCGAGCAGCACGGCGTGCGGGTAGAGGCCCTCCCGGACAGCCCGGGCGGTCAGCATCGAGTTCAGCCAGCCCCGGGCCCCGCCGACCTCCACGAGTTTGCGGGCGCGGTCGGGATAGAGGCCGACGATCAGGAAGAACGTCTCGTAGCCGAACTCGCCATACCACGAGATCTGGGCCCCGCCGCCCCAGCGGGCCGGCATCCAGACCATGTCGCCGCAGCGCTTCTGCATGGCCTGGAGATCGTCACGGAAGCGGGCGTACTCGGCCTCCATGTCGAAGCGGTCGATGGTCTGTTCCGCACTGGGCATGGCATCGATGCGGGCCACGGCCTCTTCCACGGAAATCCCGCGGTCAGCATGGGCATAGGTGTTGATATCGACGCAGCGGAAATCATCGCGGTGACGGGGCACGAAGATGCTGACGAGGCCATCCATGCCCAGGCGGTCGTAGGCGCGGATGGACACATCCTGGGGGGCTGCCCAGTACTCATCGGCGGTCGCCCCGGCCAGGGCCATGATGTGCGGCGGGCAGGCGATCCAGCCGCCCAGGACCGGTGTGCGGTCGGGGGGGCGCAGGGCAAAGGCCGCAGCGAGGCGTTCGCGTCGCGTCATGTGGGGTCCTTGTCAGTGATGAGGCCAAGCGGCAAGCACCAAGCACCAGGACCGAAACCCGAAATCCGGAGACCGAGAGCCGAAACCCGAAACCCGAAACCCGAGCTCCTCTGGCTACGGGGGTTCTGCGGTAGCGGGTGTCGCGCGGCGCCGGGCCTCGGCGTCGATCTTGGCGGCGAGGTCGGCGAGGCCCTTGACTCGGGCCGCTGCGGCGAGGTCTCGGAAGAGCGTGCGCGCGTAGCCGGCGACGCGGCCATCCGCCGGCGTGCCGATCGCCGCAGCCTGCTGCCAGGCGGCGTCGATGGCCCCCTCTTCTATGAGGATCAGTGCGTGCAGGCTGCGGGCCATGTTCGCGTCGCGGGGTTCACAGTCCGTCGCCAGGGCGCGGGCTTTGCCCATGCCGCCGCCGGCGATCCGGGGCGCCCGCAGGTAGAACTGCAACAGGTCATGGCGGGCGTCGTGGTTGAGGGGGTCCAACTCCAGTGCCTTGAGGAACTCGGTGCGCACGCCGTGGACGAGCCCCAGCGCGGAGAAGACACCAGCACTCTGCGCCTTGAGGCCGTAGGCCCGTCCCAGCCACAGGCGGTAGGTCGACTCCGCCGGCTGGAGCTCCACGCAGCGCTCCATACGCTCGATGGCCTCGTCGAAACGGGCAGCGTCCCCACGCAGCAGAGGGATCATGGCGCCGTAGCAGAGGGCCACGTGATCTGCCGGGTTGCGGGCGAGGCGCTCGGCGATGAGCCGTTGGGCCGCCTCGTCCTGCCGGGCGTCCAGCAGGCCTTCCAAAGCGGGGTCAAGCTGGGCGCTGAGGTGCCCCGCGAGGAGGACGCCGATAAGGGCGGCGAACCGCGCTGTTCCCAGGCGGCCGGGGACCCTTGCCGCCGGGGTGGGGCGCACCTGGCCGCCAGCGCGTAACGGGAACCACCGGCAAGGGACGGCGGTCATCACCGGGGCTCCTCCAGCAGCGCGTGGTGCCCGGGGGGCAGGTTCAGTCCTATGCGGTCGGGTGCGCGTGCCTGTGCGCTCTACTCGACCAGCCACATGATCAGGGCGTCGGCGTCCTTCATGAAGATGCGATTGCCGGCGACGACGGGGTGGGCGTAGGTGGGGCTGTCGGCGAGCTTGAGTTTGGCGATCTCGCTGTACTCCTTGGTCCCCGGCTTGAACACCAGGAGCTCGGACGTGCTCGGCAGGGCCAGCATCACGGCGCCGGCGTCGAGCACGGACCCGAAACTGCCCCGGCCGCGCGGGGTCGCGTCCGTCCAGACGGCCTCACCGGTCTGGGCGTTGAGGCAGAACAAGGTGCTGCGGTCGGAGATCCCGTAGAGCATCCCGTCTTTCAGCACCGGGGAACTGAACTGGACCGCCACGGCCGGGTTCTTCCAGACCTCCTTGGCGACGAAGGCATCGCCCTGGCGCTCGATCTTGACGGCGAAGAAGCCGCGGCCGGCGGCAGCGAAGATGACCGTCGCGCCATCCACCACCGGCGTGGCCGAGTTGTAGGACCGGCCCTGCGGCACAAAGGGCAACTGCCACAGCAACTTGCCGTCGGCCACAGCGATGCCGACGACGCTCTTCTCGCTGAGGGTGACGATCTGCTTGCTATCACCGACCGTGGTCACCACCGGCGACGCGTAGTCCGGGCCTTCGGCAGTCCACTGCCACTTGATCTCACCGGAGGCGAGGTCCAGGGCCATCAGCGCGCCATTGCCCGGGCCGCCGAGGTGGGCGACGCACAGCCCGTCGACGATCAGCGGCGACATGGCCGTGTAGAACTTGGGTGTCACCTTGGGGAACGGGTCTTTGCGCCAGACGACCTTGCCCGTGGCCGCATCGAGGCATGACAGGACGCCATTGAGGCCCAGGGTAACGACCTTGCCATCGGCGACTGCCGGCGAGCTCCGTGGCCCGGCGTGGCTCCCGGCCGGCCCCGCCGCAGGGGGGGCCGCACACGTGTCGCGCCACAGTTCCTTGCCGTCGGCGGCGCTCAGGCAGAGAGCCACCTCCGCATCCCCCTGGCGAGCCGAGACGTAGAGCCGGTCGCCGACCAGGGCCGGTGTCGCATCTCCGGCCCCGACCGTGACTTTCCACTTCTGGGTCAGGGCTGTCGGCCAGGTCGCCGGCACCTTGAAGCCAGCCACCTTGCCGTCGCGGTTGCCGCCGCGCCACTGGGGCCAGTCCTGGGCTAGGGCCAGGGCTGCGGTCAGCACGCTCAGGCCCGTTGCCACCGTGCGGATCCACCGACTCGGCGCTTGCATGGTTCCTCTCCTGTCTGGCCTTCACGGTCACCCAGCCGGCCACCGAGCAGGCTCGTGACGACCGGTTACGGGGGCGGTCTGTGCGCTGGGCCCCTGTGCATCATTGTGGAAGGTAGCCACCGATGCCGCGGAGCGCAACTGGCGCGGCATCATCCGGGCGCCATAGTGGCTGCATGACCACGCGCATTCCCGGGTCCCTCCTGGTCGCCCTGGCCCTGGTCACCGCGGCCCTGGGCGTGTCGCCCTTGCGGGGGGGTGAGGTCGACGCCCCGTGGCCCCGCGTCGCCGGCACCTACACGTCATGGCTGGACGGCGCCTACCGCTACCGGGAGGATACCCGTGGGGTCTTTTCTGCCCTGGGCTGGCCCTGTGTCCGTCTCGAGAATGTCCGCCTGGCCGACCTGGTGCAGGATCTGGACCGCGTCGACCTGTTCTTCCCCGCGACCTTGTACAACTACGAGCACGCGCAGCCCTTTGAGCAGTACCGCAGCGAGTGGCAGCGCTTTCTGGAGCGCGGCGGCGTCATGGTGGCGCTGGACGCAAACTACGGTTCGCAGGTGGCCTGGGTGACTCAGCTTGGCGAGAGCCTGGCCCTGCAGTCGGCGCAGTGTCCGGCGGGGATGAAGGACAGCACCCAGAAGGTCACCATCGTGGTCCCCGGGGACCCCTTTGCGCCGCCGGCTACGGCCACCGTGCCCTGGGCGCACTTCGCGGCGCACGGCTCGGGCTGGGAGGTCCTGGCAGCCTGCCCCGAAGGGCATGCGATCGCCCTCAAGACGCGCATCGGCAGGGGGGTGCTCATCGCCACCAATCTCTACTCCGAGAGCCACTACCCCAGCGCCGAACACCTCTCAACGCTCTGGGCGGCCCACGCCCCGACGGTCATGGACGCCCGCTTCGCCGCCCGCGTCGTGAAGGGCTTCGGCGGGGTGGGGCGCAACCAGGTGACCGTCCACCTGCCGGCAGCCAGCGCGCCGGAGTGTACCGTCTCCTGCGATGTCCGCAGGCCGGGCGCCGGCTGGGAGACGACCCGGGTCTCGCCGGTGCTCATGGCCGAGGGCGGCGAGGCGCGTTTCGCGTACGCATGCGCCGGGGGGACGACGGAGTTGCGCATCGCGGTGCGGAACTCTGACGGGCCGCGCTGGTGGACGTCCTTCGCCGTTGAGCAGGATGACGTGCTGGCGCAGGCTGCGAACCTGGCACAGGGCCTCGAACCGGGTGCCGCCGCCACGCGGGCTGCCGCGACCTGTCAGACGCTGGCCCGTCAGCGCGAGGTTATCCTGGCTGAGTGCGGACGGCTGACCCTCCTTGCCCGGGAGGCGCTGACCGGCGACGCCGGGGAAGCGAACCAGGCGCGCTGGCGGGAGACCGGCGCCCAGGTGGCGGCCCTGCAGGCCCAGGCGACGGTCCTGGCCGGCCGGGCCACCGTGGCCGCCCGCATGGCGGCCGACGGGGAGGACCCCGCGGCCCGGCCCTTTGCCGTCGTCCGTTCGGAGCCGCTGGCGAAGCTCCACAGGGATGAGTCCCCCGCCGGCCCCTGGCGCGGCGCCGTCCGCCTGGAGTGCGCCCAGGCCGAGAGCGAGAGCATCCAGCTTGCGGTCGTGCCGCTGGCCCAGGACCTGGAGGCCCTGACCGTGCGCTTCGAGGCGCTGCGCGGGGCAGGGGACGCGCCCCTCGGCGAAACGGTCGAGCTCCACCGCGTCGGCTACGTGCACGTCAGCGGACCCAGCGCGGGGGCCCCTGCCGGACGCTCCTGGTGGCCGGACCCGCTGCTGCCGGTCAGCGGGCCGTTCGCCGCCCGCGGCGTCTGCCAGCCGGTCTGGGTTGACCTCACCGTTCCCCGCGCCGCGGCGCCAGGCGTCTATGCCGGGACGGTGGTGGTCGAGGGGGCCGGCTGGGCGGAACGTGTGCCGGTCGAGGTCGATGTCCTCCCCTTCGAGCTGCCGGCCACGCACTCCCTGCGACAGCACTTCGTGTTCCGGGCGTACCTGGTGGGGCAGAAGTACTTCGGCGTGGGTGTCGACGACTACCCGAAGGTAGTTCCTGTGGAGCGGCTTCTGGCCATGGCCGATGTCTGCCTGAAGCGTCGTCTGGGCGTGCAGATCTTCGGTGCCGAGGGATCTCAGGAGCTGACGTCCGTGGTCCCCTATCTCCGGCACACGAAGGCGCCGGCGGGCTGGCTGTTCGACTGGAGCGAGGCGGACCGCGTCCTGGAGCACCTCTACGCGTCCGGTTCGCGGACCCTCTTCGCCGGCTTCATGCCAGGCTGCGGCGGGCTCTTCGGCGCCAGCACGCGGCCCGACTACCCGGACTTCCTCGAGGCGTACCTGCGGGAGGCGGAGGCCCATCTGCGCCAGAAGGGCTGGCTGGCGGAGGCGGTGTTCTACATGGCCGATGAGGCCTGGCAGGAGGACGCGGTCCAGGGCAACCTGCGCCTGGCGGCCCTGATGGATCGTGCCGCACCCAACCTCAGACGCCTGATGACTGCTCCCAAGGACCCGCGCCTGCAAGGCCTGGCCCACATCTGGGTCCCCGGCGGCCTCCCGGAGGCCCACCCGGAGGACGCCGAGAACCAGGGCCGCATCCGCATCTGGCGGGAACACCAGGCCGAGATGTGGTGGTACATCTGCTGCGGCCCCGTACACCCCTACCCGAACTTCTTCGTGGATTACCCGACGATCGACAGCCGCATGGTCTTCTGGCTCACCTGGAAGTATGGCAAGACGGGCTTCCTCTACTGGGGCGTCGGATACCATGGCGACCCCAAGGAGATGACGCCCGACGGCCCCAGCGAGCGCTATTCGGTCGGGCCGCCTCACATGGGCAATGGCGATGGCACGTTGTGCTACTGGGGGCCGGACCTGACGCTCTACCCCTCCATTCGCCTGAACGCCATCCGCGATGGCATCGAGGACTACGAGTACCTGGCCCTGCTCAAGCGCCTGGCGGACGCGGCGGAAGCGGCCGGGCGGACCCCGGAGCTGGTCACCGAGGCGCGGCGCCTGCTGGGGGTCGATGAGCGGGTCCTCAGGCTGACCAACGGCTCGCCGAACTTCGCCTACACGCTGGACTCCGAGGCCCTGCGCACAGCCCGGCATGACCTGTCCGCGCTCATCACGAGGCTTTCCCAGTGACAGCCCCCATGGGAACAGTAGCCTTCGACCCCGGACGCGTGTTGGGCTTCATCGAGTCCATGCGCCTGCCCGAGCATGGACCCGGTGCCTACCGCTACGCCGCTGGGACGACTGAGCCGACGCTCTACTCGTCCACCTATGCGGCTATGGCCCGGTCGCTTCTGGGCGACCTGTCGTGTCTCCCGGAGGCAGACCGCCGCGCCTGGATCGGGTACCTCGACCGGCACCAGGACGCGGATGGCCTCTACCGCGACCCGGTCATCTTCGGTCAGGGGTGGTATGCCGGGGACCCGCTGTGGTGCGGTCGTTCGCACCTCACCTGCCATGTCATCGTTGCCCTGACCTGCCTCGGAGGCACCGCCACCAGGCCTTTCGGCTGGCTCGACCCCTGGCGCGACCCGGACCGTCTCTGCCGCTGGCTGGCCGAGCGGGACTGGGGGGCCCGGGTCGGCTGGACCGGCAACGAGGTCATGAACGTGGGGACACTCCTGCAGTATGCCCGGGACGTGCACCACGACGGCCAGGCCGGCAAGGCGGTGGAGGTCCTGCTCGACTGGCTCTCCACACATCACCTGGACCCAGCCAGCGGCGTCTGGGGCAGCCTGGACCTTGCCGGTCCGAAGCAGCGCAGTCACGCGGTGCAGGCAGCCTACCACGGCTGGCCGCTGTTTCACTACGACCGCCGTCCGGTACCCCATGCCGAGCAGGCCGTGGCCACGGTGCTTGCGACGCAGAACCCCAGCGGCGGCTTCGGCTGGGGCGTCCACAACCCGGCCACGCCATTCCTTTCCAGCGCCTGCGAGGACATCGACTCCATCGATCCGCTCTGTCGCATGCAGCCGCTCGTGCCCCACCGGCGCGCCGAGGTCGCCGCCACCTTGGGGCGGGCCGCGGCCTGGGTGCTGACCAACCAGATGCCCGAAGGGGGCTTCGTGTTCGTCCGGGATCGCGCTTTCGAGTATGGACACCCCCAACTCCGCGCCGAGACGGGCGCCGGGGCCATGTTCCCGACCTGGTTCAGACTGCTGTCGCTGGCCCTCATCGGCCGGGCCTTGCCCGACCATCCTCTCGCCAGCATCCCCTGGCACTTCGTCCGTTGTCCCGGGTACCAGCACTGATGCCGACTCGATCCATACCACTCGGCGTGGGGCTCCGCCGTGGCGGCGGGGTCCGTCCGCGCCCAGCCGGTCGGCGAGCCGCCGCCAGCGCCCAGACAGGACCAGGCCATGTCGCAGCCAGCCTCCCTCGCCAGTTCCCGGCCACTGCGGTCCCGCACCGACCTGCCGCGCCTGAGAGCCGCCGGCCGGGCCGAGGTCTTTGCCGCGCTGGGCTCGTTCGACGACCGCGGCCTGGACGCGGCGGAGTTCGCCGACCGGGCCCTGGACCTGCTTGATCCGCAGCGGGTGCCGGGCCTGGCCGAGGCGCGCGCTGCGGGGGAGCTGGAGCGGGCTGTGGAGGCCGTGTTCCGAGCCTGCCAGGCCTCTGTCCATGTCCCCGACAAGCCGCCGGTCTCCCCGGCCACCGTGGACATGGCCGATGCGGTCCTCGAGAACCGTTTCAGCTTCTACGGCGAGGTGCACCAGCTCCCGCCGGGCATCGACTGGGAATGGAACCCCGGCACCGCCCACTGGGGGCATGACCTCAATCGCTTCGACTACCTCTCTCCGCTCACCCAGGCCTACCTCGTATCCGGCGACACGCGCTACAGCCGTAAGGCGGTGGAACTGGTGCTGGACTGGATCGCCAAGTGCGATGGGGCCAAGTGCTTTGCGGGGACTCCGTACGTCTGGGGGTCCTACCTGAACAACGCCATCCACTGCCAGGCCTGGTGCCAGTGCCTCAAGCCCCTGGTGGCCCGCGGGCAGGTCGCTCCGGCGAAATTGCTGCGCGTCCTCAAGTCCCTGCACGACCAACTGGCCTACCTCGAGGTCGTCACCCACGGCCACAGCGGCAACTGGCCCACCATCGGCTGCCAGGGCATGCTCGACTGCCTGGCGGCCTTCCCCGTCCTGCGCGATACGGACCGCTTCGTCGGCTACTGCGCGCACGCCATGCGCCGCCAGATCGCCGAGCAGGTGCTCCCCGACGGCGTCCAGGACGAGCTCACGCCGCACTACCACCGCGTCGTGGTGAACAACCTGGTCTCCACCATCCGTTCTCTACGGGCCCTTGGCCGGGAACTCGATCCGGAGACCCTGGCGACCCTGCGGCGCATGCTCCACTACGTGCAGCAGACGACCCTGCCCGACGGCAGTCGCCAGGTGGCCTTCAACGACTCCGACCCCGGCACGCCCGGCGACCTCCGGCGCAGTCTGGAGGCGCTTGGCCTGGGTGAGATGCTCTCCCCACCCCAGCAGCTAGGCCCCGAGGTGTTCCCCTACGCCGGTGTCGCTTTCCTGCGGCAGCGTCAGGACGCCGGGGACCTCTACCTGGCCTTCGACGCCGGGCCCTATGGCCGCGGCCACCAGCACGAGGACAAGCTTGGCTTCTGGCTCTTCGCCTACGGTCGCAGCCTGTTGGTGGACCCTGGGCGGCACCTCTACGACAGCTCGGCGAAGTCCTACTACGCCTATCTGAGGAGCACCGCAGCCCACTCCACCCTGCGCCTCGATGGGCAGGGCCAGCACAGTGCCGCCCGGCCCGACACCTGGATCAGCCAGGCGCCGCTGGACCTGGGCTGGCGCTGCGAGCCGGGCGAGGTCCGTGCCCGTGGCACCTACGACCTGGCCTACGGCCCCGCCAACCGCATCGCCGTGGTGCACCGGCGCGAGATCGTGTTCGTGCGCGAGCGCTTCTGGGTGGTGTTCGATCTGGCGACCGGCGAGGGGGAGCACGACCTCGAGTCACGCTTCCAGTTCGCCCCTGGAAGGGTCGCCCTGGACGGCTGCCGGGCCCACACCGGCTTCCCGGACGCCAACCTGCTCCTGGTGGCCGCCGCCACGACGCCGTTTTCGGAGAGTCACCTCGAGTCGGGTCGGGAGGACCCCCGCGGGGGCTGGTACTCCGAGAGCTACAACCGGATCGAGCCCGCACCGGCCCTGTCGCTCTCAGTGTGCACCGGGTTGCCCTGGCGCGGCGCCACGCTCCTGTGGCCGTACCGGGGCGAGGCCCTCCCGGCGGTCTCCTTCGAGTTCTCGGGGACCCGGGCCCGCGTCGTGGACGCTGGTCTGGGCGAAGTGAGCATCGGGTCGTCCCTCTGGTGACGATGCTCCGGTGGCAGGCAGAGCCACCGGTTCCGGCTCAGCCCTGGCCGCGGGAGTAACGCCAGCACCGTTTCTCACCGCCTCGGCCACGCGGCCGGGGCCCGGCGATCTGCGGCTCCCTGGCGCGCGGGGGTCTTCGCGGGCGTGCGTTTGGCCCGCGTGGGCAGTCTTGCGCGCTGGCGTTACGGTAACCGCCATGAATTCAGCTCTCGGCTCGGTGTCGATGGCAGGGGTCCCCGTCCTCATGGCGGCGGCCAGTTGCCTGGCGGCGGTAGCGCCACCGTTCGAGGATGCGGCGGCCGTCTGGCGCCTCGGGGACCTGGCGGATAGCACGGGTCGCACGCACCTGACCATGGTTGGGGACGTGCAGCCAGGGGTGGCCCTGGCCGGAGCGGAGCGCGAGGCCGCCGTGCGCCGGGGCGGCACCGGCCGCGTGGCCGAGTTCCGGGGCGGGTTCGTCGTGGTCCGCGCCGATGGCGGCTGGGAACTGGCGGGCCAGGCCATGACCCTTTCGGCCAGGGTCCGCGATCCCGCCGGTACCTGGGTTGGCTCCCTGCTGGCCAGGGACGATCCGGCAGACCCCTATGCCCGTCTGCTCTACGGCCGCGGCGAGACCCTGGAGTACCAGTGGCGCACGGTCCCCCTGGCCGAGAGGGTCCAGCCGGGGACCATGCCCGGGCCGCGCTGCGGCTTCAACGGGGAGTGCAATGACCAGCACGACCTGCTCTCCTACGAGCCGGGCCGGTTCGCCATCAGTGTTCTCTCCCTGGCACCGGACGGGCTGGTGACCCTGCGTCACGGCGGCGGGGCAGCGTCAGGGCGTATCGATCCGACTCTGCAGAAGACCGGGGCGGCCCAGTTGCGCCTTGGCGCCAAGCACAACGACGTCGAGGGCCTGCAGGGCGATATAGCGGAAGTTGTTATATGGGAACGTGTTCTGACTCATGATGAGGCCGGTTCTGTAGAGTCCCTCCTGGCGGCGAAGTGGGGTCTTTCGGCCGTGACCCCGCCGCCGGTGGGGGCCGAGCTGCCTGCCGGGGGCCTGGCTCTGCATCTCGATGCGTCGGTACCGGCCAGCCTTGATCTTGCTGGCGGCGGTCACGTGAGGGCCTGGCGGGACCAATCCGGGCGTGGCCGCGACCTGGTCCAGGCCGATCCGTCCCGGCAGCCGCTGCGCCGTGAGGCCAGCCTGAATGGCCTGCCGACGCTGCGTTTCGATGGGGCCCAGTGGCTGGAGGGACCGCCCGCGCTCGCCGAGGGCGCGGCTGCCTTCACCGTGGTGGCCGTGTGGCGTCGCGATCACGGCAATGGCTCCGAGGTGATTGTGGAGCAGGCCTCGCCAGGCGTGGGGCACCGGGCCAGTCTGCTGGCGGTCGGCGGGTACCCAGCCGGCCGTGACCTGGTCGACGGAGTCCTGCGAGTCGGGATCCCGCTGGCCAGCATCGGCCCGACGGCCTGGCATGACGTGGCGGTGCGATTTCACGGGGTGAACCTGGAGCTGTTTGTGGACGGGGTGCTGGTGGACGAGGAGTGGCCGCACGGCTCGCTCTACCGGTTCGCGGTGCCGTTTCTGATTGGGGCCGCGTGGGAGCAGGGCGGCCTGACGGCGACCTTCCGCGGGCAGATCGACACGATTGCTCTCTGGGAGCGCGCCCTGAGCGACGTGGAGATCACCGCGCTGGCTGGGGGCGCTGAGGAGGTAGCGCGGCGCGATGCGGAGATCCTGGGGCCGAAGCAGGCGTCACCCCAGTACTGGAAGCCGCGGGGCCACAACGCCTGGGCCGGCGACTGCATGCCCTTCTTCCACGACGGGACCTTCCACATGTTCTACCTGTTCGACCGGCGGCACCACGGCAGCCGCTGGGGGCAGGGCGCCCACCAGTACGCCCACTTCACCACGGCCGACCTCGTGCACTGGCAGGAGCAGCCCATGGCCGTTCCCCTGGTGGCCCAGTGGGAGTGCGCCATGGGCACCGGCGACATCATCTGGCGCGACGGCACGTACTCCATCTTCTATACGGACTGTGGTTCACGCTGCGAGTACCGCGACAAGCCGCAGCGGGGTTCCTGGATCTTCGCCGCTACCAGCACCGACGGCATCCACTTCACCAAGGACCTGAAGGGGATCGTGCCGGGGGGCGACTGCGACCTGTTCCAGGACCCGGAGTCGGGCCTGTTCCACCTGGTGCGTGGCGGCGGCAACCGCCTGGAATCCTCGGACCTGGTGCACTGGCGGGATGTGCCCGGCGACTTTGTGGCGCGTGGACCCGAGGTCAGCGCGGAGTGCCCGAACCACTTCCGTTGGAATGGCTGGCACTACTTCATCCTGGGACGGTGCGCGGTCTGGAAGTCCCGGCATGCCACAGGGCCGTGGGAGCCCATATCGCCCGACCTCTACGATGGGCTCTACGTGCCCAAGGCGTCCCCATACCGAGAGGGTCGTTGCCTGCTTGCCGGCTGGCTGGGGGGACCGGGCTATGGCTGGGGCGGGCACCTGGCCCTGCGCGAACTGGTCCAGCGGCCCGACGGTTCACTCGGCACGACGTTCCTTCCCGAACTGGTGCCGACGACGGGCGAGCCGGTCTCTCTGGCCCTGGTCCCGGGGTCTGCGGGTGTCGCCGGGGATGCTGGCGCCCTGACGCTGAGCGCCGGCGACCGGCCCGTGGTGGCGGCCTTGGAGAGCGTGCCGCCGCGTTCGCGGGTGACCCTGCGTGTCGTGCCCGGCGGGGCGACCGGTTTCGGGCTTTGTGTCGGGGGCACGGGGGCCTACGGCGATCTGTGCGAGTTGCGCTTCGATCCGGCCCAGGGCAGGGCCCAGTATGGTACCCCGCGCGACGGCGGCCTGGCGCCTGACACCGCGCGGCCGCCCTACGAGGGCTACGACTTCGCCATCGGCAACGTCACGGGGCTGGACCAGCCGTTCACCCTCGACATCATCCTCCGCGACGATCTCGTTGACACCTGTATCGACGGCCGTCGCACGCTAATCACGCGCCGGCCGGGCCGACTGCAGCCCGGGCGCCTGTTCCTCTTTGCCCGCGGTGGGGGCGTGCGCTTCGAGGGGGTGGCGGTGAGGCCCCTGCGGGAGTAGTGTGTCGCCCGGCCCGGGTCCAGGTCTCAGGCCAGTCAGCCGGGTGGCAGGGCTGTTTCAAGATCGCGGTTCGCGGGGTGTCGTCCCCGCGCTTCGGCGGGCCGGGCGAGGACGCGATCCTGCTGTACAGCAGGACGTTCTGGGGTCGCGTCTCGCCCGCACGCGGGCGGGTGGCAGCCGCGACCTACCGGGGGCCCCATCGCAGGGCTGCCAGCGGTTTCTTGAAACAGCCCTGGCCGGGTGGCCTGGGTTGGTGTGGGGGGCCGGCGAGACCACATGGGTAGGGGATCCGCACGACCGTGATCAGACCAGCGATCTGCACATCCTTCGACAGCACGATGCCGTTTGCCCAGGGGATCGCGATGATCCGGCGGGCGGGCTTCGAGGTCGTGTCCATCGGCGCCGACCCGCGGCACTCGGGCTACGACTCCCCGGCGGGCCGGAAAGCCATCCGGAAGATCCTCGGGGACCATGGCCTGAGCATCGACTCTGTCCACGCGCCCTTCCCGCAGGGCGACCATCTGTTCGCGCTGGACGAGCCTGAGCGCCTGGAATCGGTTCGCCAGTGCGAGATAGCCCTGGAAGCGGCGGCGGCCCTGGATGGCAAGGCGGTTGTGATCCATCTCATCCAGCCGTATGGCATCCCGCAGGGCGAGGTGCGGACCCGCATGGTCGACCAGGGCCGCCGAAGTGTGGGTGTCCTGGCTGAGACGGCGCTCCGGTATGGTGTGCGGCTGGCCATGGAGAATGGTCAGGAGGCCGCCTACGACCAGGTGTTGGCCGAGTTCCTGACCGAGTTCTGCAGGTCTCAGGTGGGCCTCTGCTACGACTCGGGTCACGAGAACGTGCAGGGCGCCTGTTTCCGCTTGCTGGAGCGCTTCGGGTCCCGCCTGGTCAGCCTCCATATCCACGATAATAGGGGGACGGACACCCACACGTTACCGTACGAGGGAAGCATCGACTGGGACCGGTTCCGGGGTGTCCTGAGCCGGCTCCAGTACCGCGGCAACCTCCTCCTGGAGGCCGACATCAGGAACTCCCAGTTCAAGGATCCAGTCGTCTTCCTGTCGCAGGCCATGGACAGGGCCCTGCGCCTGGTTGCGTGAGGTCAGCACCACGGACGGAGCGCGGTGGCTTGTGCGGCCCCCGCAGGGGGCCTGCCTCAAGCCACGGGCTCGGCCCGTGGTCGAGGACACGGGCCCCGGACGCGATAGGAGGACCCCCGGCGTGGCCGGGTCTTCGAGGGCCGGCTACAGGGGCCATGCCCTGGCGCCGAGCCGGAATGAGGCCGGATGGCAGTGGAGGTGCACCGATGAAGGGCAGGCGCTGGTACCTGGCTGTGGCGTGGGCGTTGGTGGGGAGCCTGGCTCAGGCGGCGACCCCGGGGGAACGCCTGACCGAGGCGGTCCTGGGAGCTTGTGTCAGTCTGCAGGCGCAGAAGACCCTCAGGGAGGAAGCCGCCGACGCTGCCGCAGGCCGCTTCGTGCAGGGCGGCACGCTGTGGGTGGCGGGGTCCGTCCCGCGCTTCGACAGCGAGTGGCTTGGCCGCGCGGGGGGTCTGATGCCTCTGAGTGGGATGGCGGCGCCGGGCGACGTGGGTGCTGCGGACGTGCTGGTCTACGGTTGTCGGGTGGGGGCCGAGGAGGCTGACGCCGCGCGGCTGCGTGCGGTTCGCGAGCGGCAGGGCCTGGTCATCGCGGTGGGGCCGGCCAGCGCCCCCAAGTCGTTGCAGGAAGCCGCCTCTTTCTACCTCCCTGTGGGGTTGCCGGCCGACACGCCTCTGTTTGCCCAGGCCTCGGCCTCCGCCTCACTGGCGGCGCTCTGGGCCTTCACCGGCGACCTGGTCGGGGCCTGCACGCGGCAGGGCCGCATGCCCACCCTCTGGCAGAGCGTCATGGTGCCCGGGTCCAGAGAGCGGAATGCCAAGTACCGTTCCCAGCGCTTCCACGACGACGTGACGGTCCCGCCCCAGGCTCCAGGGGTGCTGGGCGAGCGCTACCTGGCGGGCCTCTGCACCGCCTTGACCGGCCTGCGCAGTCAGCATGGGAAGATCGCCGCGGCCGGCGCCCTGGTGCGCCGTGCGGTCGAGACCCGGCACACGGTGTTCCACGCCAACATGGGCCACTTCGAGCCGGCGTTGCTCCTCGGCCCGGACGTCACGTTCGCCCTGAGTGTGCTGCCCGCCAAGGACCCCGAGGCCGACCTCAAGCAGCACGGCGTGGCGGGGGACGCCCTGCTGGCCGTCTGGTATACCGCCATGCCCACGGCCCTGCTGAGTGCGGCTCGAGAAAAGCAGGTTGCTACCGCCTGCATCCTCGCGGGGAACCCGACGGAGGCGCGGGACCAGGCCCTGGCCGACGTCCTGCTCGACCCCCAGTGGGTGATCGGGGACGCTGTGGTCGAGGTCCCCGGGTATGACGTCCGCATCCTGCCGCCCTCGGGGGTGCTGAACTCGGCGGTGTTCTTCGCGGTCCTGGCCGACGCCCAGGCCGGGATTGCGGCGGCACGCTGACACCGGTTTCACCGGCGGGGCGACGGCAAGGAGTCGTCATGGGACTGGCCGATATCCTCCTGGACCACCTCGACCGGGTCGAACTGCGGCGGCTCGGGGACCCCTCTGCGGCCGGGCTGTGGGTGACCTCTCTGCCCTGGCCGCGGACGCGGCGGTTGCCCCTGGGCCTGGGCGATCGGCCCACGTGGACACAGGCCCTCGGGCGCTGGCCCGGTGAGCCGGCGGGGACACCCCGGCGCCTGCTGCTGGTGGCGGACGCTGCCGGACAGGTGCCTGAACGCCTGCGGGTGGCCGGGCCCGTGGCACCCGCCACGCCCACGCCCGCGGCGGAGTTCGAGCTGCATGCCCGTTGCGCCGAGACCGGCTACATGTGGGAGCAGCACCGGCTACGCCTGCGCTGGGGTCGCCGCAGTATCGCCATGCTCATGGGCCTGCGCCACGCGGGGGAGGTCCACTGGTGGGAGTCCTGCCGGCTCGTGGTCCGCGAAGACACTCCGGAGTGCCGCGTGGTGGAGATGTCAGGGGCCATCCCGCGCGTTCACTACGGCCTGGCGGAGATGCAGGCTTACCGCAGCTACAACAACCCCTTCCTTCACCGCCATAACTGGCTCTATGGAAATATCTTAGCACGACTCCACTCGAACGGCGTCTGCGAGGTCTTCGCGCACCATGTCAACAGTCGTTTCCACGACGACGGCCTTGACCTCGAGGACGTGGTGCCGGTGGTGGGCCTCGTGGTGGATGGTGCCGAGGAGTCGGCGTCCAGCCTGTGCGGGCCTTGGACGGGGGAGGCATCTGCGGTGGATCTGGGCGGTGTGCACCTGGACCTGGGCGAACCGGCGCGGTTTGCCACCGGGGAGCACCCCGGGCGGATGGACCTGACCGACGGCTGCCTGGTCTGGCAGCCCTACGAAGGCGTAGAGGTCTACAGCGGCTCCTGGGCGCGAACCGTCTCCGGCGACCCCTTCCTCTGCCACGCCAGCCAGCACCTGTTCCCGCGGGGCATGGCGCGCTCGCTGCGTTTCTCGCTCAGTCTGTCGGACCGATCCCCGACCGTGGTGCGCTACCTGGCCCCGGACTGGTGGTTCGGGGTCTGTGAGGAGTTCATCGCCGAGCCCCTGCTGCCCGTATCCAATGCCTATGACGCCACGCTTGACGACTGCCGTGACTACGTGCGCCAGTTCCAGGTCCAGGGCGGTTTCGAGGATGGGGCCCTGCCGCGCGGGGGCAACAGCCAGCCGGCGCCCGATGACCATGGGCGCAGCGAGGCCGGCTGGGAGGGGGAGGCGCCGTGGGCGCAGTTCCTGTTGGCGTGGCGCAGCGGCGACGTTCGCGACTACGAGAGTGCCCTGCGGTCGGCGTACCACTTCACCGATATCGCCGTGGACCACGCGGCGAAGCTGGTGCGGATGCACGGCTTTGGTCAGCATGCCTTCGCGCCGCCCATGAACCGGGTGATGGCCTGCGTGGCCGCCTGGCTGGAGACTGGGGACCCATACCTCCTCGACACGGCCCAGGCGGTCGTCGATACCGCCCGCTGGGTACAGAAGAACGCCTGGCCGCGCCACACCGTCGGCCGCGACGCGAAGTACGTACGCAGTGCCGTGATGCTCTACCGTTACCTGGGCGACGAACACTACCGCGAGATCGCTCACGAGGGGGCGCTGATGGTCGCTGAATCGCAGCGGCCCAACGGCAGCTTCGGCGACCAGTCCGGCGGCACCGGCATCCACCAGCTCGGGGCCTACATCACCAAGCCTTGGATGGGGCTCATGGCTACCGAGGGCCTCCTGGACTACCTTGACCTGGTCCCAGGGGACCCCCAGCTCACAGCCTGCGTCCGCCGGTTCGCCCAGTGGCTCATGAACGAGCGCCTCGACCACGCCGGTGCCAAGGGCTGGCGCTACCAGCACGACTTCGACGGCCGGCGGCACTACTATGATAGCTATGGTGGGACCTGGTGGGAGCTGCCAGGCCCAGGCAAGGCCATGTGGCACCAGAACTCGCTGGCCCGGCTGCTGGGCTTCTGTACGCTCCAGACCGGTGACCCCGCGTACCTGGACGCCTGGGCGGAGAGCTATGCCGCCAACCCGGGCGCGTCCGGGGACCACGGCGTGGTCACCTCGGCCCAGCCCTTGCACTGGCTCCAGGCGGTGCTCTGGGGGGCCACCCTGACGGCGTCCGGTATCTGCTTGAGGCCGAGGCAGTTCGGTCCGCGTACACCGCCTGCGGGAACGATCTCCGGGCCGCGGGGTCCGGTGGCGGTTTCATGGGCCCCGGACGGCACCGTCGTGGCGCCGGCTGGGGTCGAGGTCAGTGCCGCACCACCGGAGAGGGTCCCAGGCGTGTAACCTATCTGGCGCCGGCGGCGTATAGTGGGCAACTCGCGCGCCCGGTCTGTGGATTAAGGCCTTCAAAGGAGGCATGATACTGATGCAGGTGCATGTCAGTCGGACGGCGGCGCTTTTCCTGGCGCTGCTGGCCGTGCCAGCGGGTGTCTTCGGGCAGGCGGCGCCAGCGCCCGGGCCGGGAGCGCCGCCCCCGGCGGTGACCATCGCGGTCCCGGCGGACCAGTCCTTCGACGGGCAGGCCTTCGCCTACTCGTTCCAGCTCCAGTCCGAACAGCCCCGCCATCGCCGGTACGCCCTCAGCTATCCCTCGCCGCTCAAGACGGCCCTGGAAGCGAACAACACCATTCCCGCGGAGTACTACATCCCCGCGGATGTGAAGCCCGAGGACCCGCGGCGACCGGCCGTGATCGTCCTGCATATCCTCAACGGCAACTTCGAACTGGAGCGGATGCTGTGCACGGTGCTGGCAGAGGGCGGGGTGCCGGCGCTGATGTTCAAGTTGCCCTACTACGCCGAACGTGGCGGTTCCCAGGGGCGGGGGCAACTGCTGGGCAACGTGGACCTGTTTACACAGTGCCTGGACCAGGCCTTGCTGGACGTACGCCGCACGGCCGACGTGCTGGCGGCGCGTCCCGAGGTGGACCCTGGCCGTCTCGGGGTCAGCGGCATCAGTCTGGGGGCGCTGATTGCCGCGGCATCCTGCGGGGTCGAGCCACGGCTGCAGCGCTGCGAGTTGATCCTCGGCGGCGGGCAACTCCGGGAGATCCTCGACACGGCCCGGGAGGCACGCGGCCTGAAGAGCGCCCTGGCGGCACTCACCCCGGAGCAGCGCACCCGGGTCGATGCCGCTCTGGCTCGCGTCGAGCCGATGAACCATACCGAGGCCCTGAAACGGCTCGCGGGGAAGGACCGGCTGCTGATGATCAACGCTGCCGAGGACGAGGTCATCCCGGCGGCCTGCACCAAGGCCCTGGCGGAGGCGGTAGGGATGCCCGACAAGGTGGTCTGGCTGGCAGGCATGGGCCACTACACGGCCATGGCTGCGCTCCCCCGGATCATCCAGGACACGGTTGCCTTTTTTGCTGCCGATCTGCCCGCGGGGATCGTCGCCCCGCCGGCGTCCGCGGTGGCAGACGCCACGCCCACTCAGGCCCTGGTAGGCATGGTCCAGCAGCTCCTGGCCATGGTGGACCGGGCGCCGCAGGAGGGACGCTGCCATCTCCTCGATCTCTCCGCGGATATCACGCGCGATGGGAAGAAGGAGACCTACCGGCTTGGGCTTGTCCGCGGCCACGGTAGCCAGTTCAAGGTTACGGCGGCGCCAGTCCCGGAGGTGGGTTCGTTGTCCCTGGGCAATGGCGCCAGTCCCTGGATCGTGTCCTCCGACGGGACGGTCTTCCTGGGGTCTCTTGAGCGCGATCCGGCCGCGGGCCTCGCGCCCATGTTGGACGCGCAGCAGGTGCTGAAGCTCCGAGTCCTGGCCGGGGCCGCTCTCGCGATGGCGGCCGCGCCCGAGGCGTTCGCGCAGTACCTGCAGGTTGCCGAAGCGCCGGCGGCGGAAGGGGAACGGGCCATCCAGTTCACCCTCGGACAGGCCAAGCTCAAGGGCACCGGACAGGTCCGCTTCCGGCGCGACGCGATGATCCCCATCGAGGTCACCTTCCTGGTGAGTGGCGTGCAGGGCGCGGTCGCGGTCCGTCAGTGGGCCCTGGATACCATCGCCAGCCCTGAGCTGTTCCGGGAGCCGACCGGTGCCACCGTGCACGAGGTGCCGCAGAAGGACCTCCTGCGCATGTTCGCGGCCACCATGAACTTCCTTATGGAGAAGGCGCAATGAGAAGCCGTTCCGGTGTGTGTGCCGCGGTCCTGTCCATGCTGGTCATCGTCGTGCTATCCCTGCCGGTGCGGGGGCAGCCGGCCGAGCAGATTCGGGTGCTGGACCGCGATCCCCAGGGCCACGGGCTGCTCTGCGAGCACGGCGGCAAGCGTATCCTGCTGGTCGCGGGCTCCCCGGCGGAGATGGGCCAGGCCCATGGACGCCTGGTGCCCTCCGGCGTCGCCAGCGTCGCCTCCGGCGCTATCTACCTGGTTGGCGCCGGCTACACCGTTACCCAGAACACCTGGTTCTTCGACCGCATGGACGAGGTCCTGCGCCGGACGTTGCCGCATACCCCGGAGCGCTTTGTGCAGGAGTGTGACGCCATGAGCCAGGCTGCGGGCATCTCCGCGCGCGATGGCCGTGCCGCCAACTTTTTCCCGGAGCTGTTCCACTGCAGCGGCGTGGCGGTCCGCAACAGCGCCACGACCGACGGCATGCTGCTGCACGCCCGGGTCCTCGACTACATGCGCGACATCAACCT
>Ga0172371_10000844_pt1 | contig 48584 bp, 40 predicted proteins | sample Lak12m_FD_114543 | JGI IMG/M metagenome (GOLD analysis project Ga0172371, IMG submission 114543) | Freshwater microbial communities from Kabuno Bay, South-Kivu, Congo - kab_022012_12m | ecosystem: Environmental > Aquatic > Freshwater > Lake | place: Democratic Republic of the Congo: South-Kivu... | reverse complement strand
CCGCGCCTTCGTCCGTTCAGAATCCTGTTGCAGTTTTGCGGCTAATCGAGCGGTACCTTGCCGACTATCGCTGAATGTCAGAAGGCGGCGACCCCGGTAGGGTCGATTTGCTGGATCTTCACCATCCGGAGCGAATTCAAGCAATGTCGGTAGCAACCCTCCCAACAAAAAGGGGGCGCCAATTCTTGCCTTACGAAAGAGACGTGCTTCCGATGCGTTGTACGCATTGCAAGACGGACAGGTTAAGCCGTCCCCACTATCTTCTTGAACGATGAGACGAATCGCTTCGGCATCCGTGGCCTCTACGATGCATCTGTTGGTTCGATGCACGTATAGATCGCCAGTGTGACGTAGTGCCCGGTTTGCAATCAGTAGAGCATGGCCTTTAGCCGGGCCAATGATGTTTTCGTCGGTTTCGTCAGGCAAACCCGCATCATCGGGTTCCGCTTCCAGCTCAAATTCATCAATACTCGCGACGTTGATCGGTTGTGCAATGCATCCATGCCGTTCCTCCGCATTTAGGAAGATGGCACCACATTCTTCGCACGCAACCAATTCATAGGCGGGAGCCTCGCAGGTGCAGTGATTCCTCGGGGAAAGAAACAACTTTCCAAAAGGCCAAGCTGGATCTTCCAGCTTGGTACCACGTTTATCCGAGCAAGCAGGGTCGGCACAGCACCACAGTCCCGATAGGGTCTGATGAAACAGATGGCCGCGTAGTGGCAGGAAAGGTGTGCCATCGGCGTCGATCGCCGTGGTGAGCATATCCAGCCATTCCAGGGCCTGCTGTTGCTGCTTCAGCGTGTATGCCAATGCTGGGCCGAAGACCACGGAGCAAACCTCCGACAAGCGTGCAACTGGAGATGGCTTCCGATCGACAAACAGTTCACGGATTCTTCTGGCGGTTCCATGGCGAACGAGTCCTTGATAGCGCTCAGACGTTGTCTTGGCGTCTGCATCAAGCAAAAACAGTTCGCCGATAGAATCCGACCGTGCGGCGTTGATAGCCGGGAGTTGAGGGACTTGTCGAGCACCGGTCACTACATGGACCTGGGAAACATCGACACCCGCAATTTGAGCCAAAAAGGTCCTTAAACCCTCCCCGCCTGCCCCCTCTGGGTCACCAATCGTCGCCGACGTCGCAATGAAACGAATGTTTTCGGGACGGACACCAAAAGCATGAATGACCCGTCGAATCAACAATGCCAATTCCGCGGCCTGTGATCCGACGTACGTATGCGCCTCGTCGAGTACGATCCACTCTAGCTTCTCCTGTGAAGCCTCGAGGATATTGGCATCCTGAGTGCGCACCAGCATGTATTCGAGCATGGTCGCGTTGGTCACCAGAATCGGCGGCGGAGACGCTCTTAGCGTTCTTCGGTCTAACACCTCGCAAATGACCTCCGCCGCGTCACCTGCAGGAACGGCGTCCGGGGTCACTCCGTTATAGAGGCAAAAACGAACATTTCTGCCGAACCCGCTCGTCCAAGCGCGCAGTCGGTCACGTTGACTATTGATTAGTGCATTAAGGGGATACAGGAAGAGCGCACGGACACCGATCAATTGGCCGCCCACTCTTGCTTGCTCTCTTGCGAGCCGATCCAAGATCGGAACCATGAAACACTCGGTCTTTCCCGAACCGGTTCCGCTCGTAACGACGACCGATTGAGCGCGTTCTTGCGATAGAATCCGCCAGGCGGCAAGTTGGTGTGAGTACGGCGTTCTATCCTTCGCGAAGCGATACTCTCCATCCCTGTCGTCCGGGGGGCTATTCATCGCATCAACAAGGGCCGGCGTAAGCAGATTGCCAGCGAGGTCACCCATCTGAGCAGAGCCGTGCTCCCAGCCAAATACCGCCTCGAAAGTAGGATCTGCAAGAAAGCTGCCGGTCTCGCCGTATGGACGAGAAAACACTTCCATTAGGTGGCGCCGGAGGGGCGCGTTGGCGAATCCCAACCAACTCACCGTTCCCAAGCTGGCGCGATTGGCCAGCGCCGCTAGCATGTCGGAGTAATAGCGTTGTTCCATGGGTTCCGGGCTTTCGAATTATTGAAGTTGCAGTGCGTTCGTCGCAAGGCACCGCGCGACGGTCAAGTCATACGCTTCGGCGAACCACTCTGGGTCAAATGACTGGATTGTGCGGAGGGTTCGTATTGCTACCTCTTCGTGTGCCCAGTCCATAGATTCCCCCATAACTGAGCACGCCGCCAGGATAATTGGCATATTTATGACTGCATCGCGGAAGTGGTAGCTGGTTAAGCACAAATATTGGGCGATCGATCCTTGCCGCGCTCGTTCGATCTCGGTAGAGAAGCCGCCCGGCCATTGTGCGTCGGCGTTGCTGCGCAACAAGGTTTGAAGGCGACTCTCCGAGCCTTCGAAAAGCTGCCCTTTGAAGACCACGTCCATCATGCTCATTTGTGCCACAGTTACTTCCTGTGTTGCTGTCCCAGTCACTAGCGTCCTTGCCACTTCAAGGAGAACTCGCAATGCCGGATTGGCTGAAGCGATATCTTGAATCCGCCGATCGAGATGTGGTGTGAACACCGTATTGGCAGATTCGCGCCCATACCATTCCATGCACTGATCACGAAGTCTCTCAACACCGTGTACCCAAGACGAAAGCGGAACGGTCTCCCACATAAACGGAAATTCGGCAGAAAACCGTTGAACAAAGCCGGTCTGCAATGCCCCCATCCTGATAGACATGGCGACAATGCCATCAGGTGATCGAGCGAATCTACGCCACAAATCGAGCGTCGAAAGTGGTAGATGGCCCAGTTGCGCTGCCAACTGCTCGACCTGCTGCCAGTCAGCAAGGGAGTATTTGCCAGCGAGTTGGGCCACCAATTCATCAATCGCATCATGCCGCATCGCCTCTTCACCAATGCCTAGGGCCTCGTTCAACGCGCCCTGGCCACCCGCCTCCCCATAAACCGGCCATAACAGCGGGCGGAACACGATGTTCGATGCGGATCCTGGATAGACAAGCCAAGGGCCTGGCGCCACGGTATCGGCCGGGAAGTACCAAGCGCCCGTAGGGACGCCCTCCGAGCGGATTGGCTCAAGTATTAGTGGCTCCTCTCCGGGCGCGTTCAAGCGCAAGGCACGTACAGGAATCGCCTCCAAGTCCTCTATGGTCAATTGAGCGAGATCAGTTTGTTGTAATCCAACAGCGGAATTATCGGTAAGTCTTTCCAGCGGACAGGCGTACCGTGCGATTCGCAACGTCGTCCCATGGCCATTGCCGATTTGCAGCCGAATACTCACTGAAGCGTCGAGCGTATCAGCACCGCCAAGCATGCGTTGGATGTCCTGCTCGTAGTCAATTAGTCGGATTTCCAACCGACTTTCACCTTGATTTAGCTTGATCTGCCGTGAGATGGATGCCACGGGAGTGGCTCCAGTACCTCCATGAAGGCGGAGCCTGAGTTCGGCCCGATAGCCACTTCCAAGAAAACCAACGAGGCGCACCCCGCATATTCTGCCAACGGCGATTACTGCGTCATCGGCGATTTGCCGGCCATTCGCGTCAAACGCGCGGACGCCTCTTGCGGGGAAAGGCAATCGTACCTGCGCACTATTGGGGTTGCCACGCCAAGTAAGCTCCAGATCACACCACTCTGGTGGCTTTAAGCCGGCATACTCGACCTGCACCACCAGATCGCTCCCTTCATGGACTATCTTTGAAACAACGTCAGCATTACGCACTTGCACGCTCAACAGGCCCCAGTTGGAGAAGCGAAGCCCGCCCTGCGAAGGAGTATCACCAGGTTCGATACTCAACTCGGCCTGTTCCGGCAGCAAAACCAACCGAGAACGCCATCGAGTGTCGCCGCCGGCAGGCCAAAGCGCTTCGGTGGGGCCCAGCAACCCCGTCGGAGTCAGCGTGGATCGGCCGCCGGGCAGGCGCCAACCGATTGGTCCTTCGACAGTCCGTGCTAACCCCTCCTCGGAAACCCTGTACAGCTTGGGAATACCGCGAAAAGCAAGCTCGGGGCGTATGAACGTTTCCCAAATTCGCGCGCCGCGCCATTCAAGGTGCTCGTCAGCGGAAGCTGCATGACCGCAGCGAATTCGAAACCGCGGGCCTTCCGGGTCTTCGACCAGGACGCTACCCTTTACGTTGACAAGTACTCGATTCAGCGACGCGATACTGCCGGTGGACTCGAGTTGCCCCCCATCATCGGTGCGAGTTGTCCAGGACTCAGGAACACAAACCCACGCTTCTAGGCTAGTTACCGAACCGGAACCTTGCCGTGCCAAGCGAAGCGCCTGGCCGACGTTGGCACCTGCTTCGAACACCCAAGGCAGGTCCGGATTGAGTGCTTCCCCCCGCGCGACGGCCCCGTGCCTGATCTCACCTTCCGGGGATATCAGAGCCATGGCGTGCTCAGCGATGGCTGTTCCATCGCGGCAATCGAGGGATAACCGATCAATGCGATAACGTTCTTGGCCTGCAAGTTTTCTCAGATTTAGCTCAACCGATTGCCCTCCTCGCGAAAATCGCAAAGTGAACAAGCGAGTCATAGATGAAGGGTCTGCGCCGAAGAGCGACGCCAAATCACTGGCGCTGATGTACTCAGGAAGATCCACATCGGCGCGGACCTGCCACACCCCGCCATCTATTGACTCAATACTTCGCTCTACGGCGATTCTCTTTGCCGGACGCACCAGTCTGGCATCTGCAGCGTCCTTGATGAGTTGCTCAATCAAGCCCTGCGCTTGCGCATCTTCAATCGGAAGCGGGAAGGAATTACGCCACTGAGGATCTAAACGATCGAGAGCCTCGACCGCTCCCACTGCAGTAGTCAGGTTCGCCGCCTGCTTCAAACGCAAGACGGAAAGAATGACTTCGGCAAGCAATACGAAAATTTCATTTTGCCGATAGGCGTTCGGCAGATAGGTCGAAAGGCTCTTGATCCACTCTTGCACATCTACTGCCTCTACACCGCCGCTCGTAGCCGCAAGCCGAAGAACACGGCCAAGGACGCGCCCGATGTTTCCTCGAGCTGAAGCCAACAATTGCATTGGCAATCCGCCCTGAAACGCGATGCTGCCGAGGAACCGCAGGCCATGGGTGTTGATCAACCGCAGGCGCCAATCCTGTAAGCCCTTCTCAACGCACTCACTGCGTTGGGCTTGGGTCCATCCGTCAGGCGGCGCACCCAGTCCTTGAACAATGGGTTCCCATGAAAAGCCGGACCCGTCATACCGTCGCCGCCACCACTCGGCGGCATACAAGACGAACAAGGCAGGGAAAAAGGGTATTTGTTTAGCGACGTCGCCCAAGGTCGCCAATTGGAGATAGGTTTTCAAACGATTTTTAAGCGTCTCCTCAAGATCCTCGAATTCCGGTGTAGTCGTTCTATAGGTATAGAGCGGCATTCCTGTCGCAGATCGCAGCCCCTTGCGATCGAGGAAGCGTTGTTTCCAGTCAGTTATTGGGTGCGGCATTGCTTATTGTCTTTTCGACTCCGATGATTTCCGGGAGAAACTGCGTGCTTCTCTATAGCTGATAATTCGCGCTAGTGAAACGCATTATCTACACTGGTATGCACTAGGTTGAAGCCAATTCACGCGAAAGCGCTGCGGCAAGCTCAATGCACAAATTGAGCCCCGCATATCCCGTGCCCAAGTCGATGATTGTTCCCTCTTGGTGCTGGCCGAAGTCGCCAAAGGCGTGTGCTGCATTCATCAGCACATAACTATTCTTGGTTACGTGCTTCGCACACGGCTTACTCCTTTCTGTCCCTGTCATCAGATTGAGCAAGCGTACACGGTGCACGCCCTGCGGAAAATTAGTCTGCCAGTCGTCGACGCCACGTTCTTGGTTATATTTCCACGTCGCCATCCACCCTGAAGGGATCTGCTTACCTCCGAGTTCAGCTTTCCAAATAAGCTCAAAAGCCTGATTTACGATGCCTCGTACATTAGAGAGGAACACTTCCGGATGCGCTGGCAAGTCCTCCGCTCCGCGCTCCAAATAACGCTTTAGGGTTGGATCGAGTCCGGACAGATGTGCAATACGACGCTCCATGACTCCTTTGAAATGCTGTTGGTAAGCCTTGGCCTCGCCAAATAAGCGAATAAGTGCGTTGCCTTCATTCGGCCTCTCCTCTAAGAACTTAGCCAGCAAACGGGAGGGCCGCAGCAGCTTATTCCCGACCTGGTGTACAAACCCTCTTTCAATGAGCGCTTCGGCGTCGGCATTGGCGATACCGGCACGTGCAACCGTCTGCTCCTCCAGTACCCGCCGCAGCAAATCCTGACTCGAAGGCGCGCATTCACCCCACAGCGTCTCAAGGGTGTCGTTTATTGCCGGTACCACCCTTGCGCATGCTTTAATAACGGCGTCCGGCTTTGCTTCGCCAGCGTAAACCTCTTCCTGGACTACGTTTAGGACCTCTAGCAGCAATACGGGGAAGCCATTCGTTTCATTCCAAAGCTCGGTTATCGCCCCGCCTGCCAGTTGAATGCCATCAACTAGGGCCAACACCGCCTTTAGGTCGTCGTCATCGAAGCAGCCAACGCGTACCGGTGTGGGGTCAAAGATGTTCCAGAAATCGCTGGTCTGGGCATCCGGTTGCCGAATCAGATCTCGCAGCGTACGTCTGCTGGCCGTTACTAGCCTCAGGCTAGGCTTCATTGCCAGTTCGCGTAGTTGGTCCCACACGTTCCGTGTCAACTGGCCGTTGGAGAGCGGCTTATCAAATCCGTCCATGATCGCCAGAACCTTGCCCTCATCTCGTAGAAGCTCCAGAACCTCCGCAATATCTTGGTAAGGGTTACCTTTTGCAGCGTGCAAATGTTTCGCGTAATCAGGGTGCGCGCCCTCGAGAGCCGTCTCTAGCTCTTGCGCAAATCGCCGCATGAACAGTTCGTCGGTTGCCGGCGTCTGATGACCGAGATCCCATAGAACTACAGCGGTGTAGGGCATCTCCTTTTCGCGAAGTCGGCGAACTAACTCGTGCAGGATTACCGACTTTCCGGCAAAGCGCGGACCGACGATTTGCAGGTGATCCGGCGTTGACTTGGTCAACGCGCCGAGAATCCTTTGCAAGATGGCCGTTCGGCCCAGCATGGGTGGCACCGCCCCACCAAGTATCGGGAACCGACGACTAGCCATTCTCTTCCTCCGCTTCAGTACGTGCGCGGCTGATGATCACATCCGCATCATGTTGCTGCTCAATCCAATCAGCCATCAGGGGTATCGCCAATCGGTATTGACCGTCACCTATCTCGCCGGCCAGGTCAATCAGCTCGAGTTCGCGCAAATGGGTGAGATCCACGTCTAGCGCTTCATCGCTTGCCTCGATGCCCGATTGCGTTAGCTGTTCATGCAAGGTATTGAAGCTCGTGTGCGTGCCCTGCTTGAAACTACGGGCGCACAACATTAGGATCAACTGGCGGCGATGGCGGCCCGTTTCGGGTCCCAGGCCTGCATAGTCCCACAAGCTGGCGAAGTGCTCATTATCACGCACGAGGCTTGTTGCCACGTCGTTAACAATCCCCAGCGTGATAGATCGGATCTTGGTTTGTACCGCATAGGCGAATACGCGATTGCACAAGCATTGCATGAGGTAGGGCTGCCGCGCCGTGACTTCCACGACACGGTCAATGGCCTCGCTTGAGTAGCTCAGTTTGTCCCGGACAGGCTCGGTTACCACGCGGCGCGCGCTCGCAATATCCAACGCTGTGACCGGGGTGTTGTTGCCGAGACCGAAAAGAGCCGACCAGTACTCTTCGCGCAGCCGCTTCAATCTCCGTGAGCCGGTAAGAATGGCGGAGAATTTCGGATAGTTCTGTATGAGAAAGCGGATATTCTCCGGCACCTGTGGCGAGGTCACACCGTTGTCGATGCCCTCTTGAAGCTTGTCGAACTCGTCCAGCATCAACAACAGTCCTAAGCGCATCGGCTCAAGCAACGACAAGACTAATTCCAGATACTCCCGAAAGTCCACAAATGGCGAATCACTGCCAATACCTTGGCGGCAGGCCCGTGCAACACCCAGAGCCGCCTTGCCTGCGGCAATGACGTCGCCGTTCGGCAATGGCGTATCGATATTAAGTTTGACAAGGGCGGTGGCAATGCAGCGAGCGATCTCGCGGAATACCTCTTCCGTAGGTACCCCCACCGCCTGCGTTGCGCCTTCCGCGCCTTGCAGGCTCGCATACACGGCCAGCCAGCCCGGTACGACGTTGACCCCTTCCAGATGTTTCAGAATAGACGTCTTGCCCGCCCGGCGATTGCCCTCAAGTAACACAACATTGCCGTGAGTGGATATCTCGTGGCTGATCTCCTCGATCACTCCTTCTCGGCCAAAGAATACTGAATGACCATGTTGGGGCTCCAGTGGGCTTCCTGTTACGTATGGGCTACCACCAAGCTCAAGCGTAGGGGATGCGCTTTGTGGATCATGCTCGACCACCTGCATGGCCAGTTCAACTGCGCCACTGAGTTCGTGCCCCGCTAGATTGCGGGCCGACCAATTCAACTGCAGCGAAAGCGTACCAGCCTGCTTGGGTACATTCCCTCGCAAGTTCAACGCCAGGATTCCGCGTTCAGCGAGATAGGGAGATTGCGCGCTGCCCCAATCAGGCGATGTCTCCACTCGAAACGTCCTTAGCGGAAGAGCGCCCTCATTGGCAAGCTCCACCGTGAACTCAGCTAGGCTGCCTGCTGCAAGCTGCCTCTGCGAGGTCCGCACCCCAATGTCACAACGATCAGTAAGATCAGAGACTGCGGCACGCATCCAGGCGAGCAATTTCTCGGCGACGGCGCGTGCCTGTGTATCAACGGGGAGATGCCCCGAGGCTTCTTCAGTGGCTACCTGGAAGCCTCGTTGTGCTTCATGCAACACGCTCAGAAGGCCCGGTCCCGCCGGAATTCGATCTATCCCCGCCAGCGGCAGTAGGGCCTCGGTCAGCGGCACCAGCCAGCGCAGCGGCTGGCCACCGACCTGCTCTTGCTTTATCCAGCGCTGCGAAGTATTGGCCAGCGCTGCCAACCTATCGAGCAGACGCAACGACGGAGTGGCATCCAATGTATCGATGAAGTCCGGAATTCCGCTCCTCAGTTCGGCCAGCCAAGCCACCAGCCGGTCCGATTCGGCGGTGCCGGTGGCTTGGGCCAGAAAAGCCAACCCATCGATGCCGAATTCCTTGTGCTGCGCAGCGGCACGAGCCTGCATTGGCAGCGGCGGCAGTGGGATGGGGAGCTCATCGAGCACCGTTCGACCAAGATGCTGAATCGACGCGCCACGTGACCGGGACGCCAGCCAATTCTGGCAGGCTGGACTGGCGAGATAGGCCAGCAGAAAGCCAGGGTCAAGGCGCTCTTGATCCATGCGCAGCACGTAAAGGCCGCTGGCCGCAACGGAACCTGCCGCGCCATTGCGTACCAATGCGGCCTTCCCGATGGTGCCCGACTTGGAGAGCAGCACGTCACCCGCGAGCAAAGTCCAACGACGCTCTGTTTCCGCGAGGACGGGCGCTAGCCAACTCGAACATCGGCCGACCTTGCCTTGCGCTAGGTCTTTAATGCGCAGATAGCCTACTGGCTGCTCGCCTTGTGGCTCATCCGTCAAATCGGACAACTTGATGGCCCGACCTGAAATAACTTGCGCCACCGCTGAAAGGGGTACTACTGATCCTGTATCACCCAGCGCCTCCAGAAGGCTGCTTAGCAGATCCTCCAGGCCGCCTTTTTCACGCCTACGAGGAGTCAAATCCCAATCGGTAGTAGCCAGTTCATCGACAGTTACTTCCCAAACAGAGCGCGACAACACGCCGGTACCTGGAATGCCCTCCGGAATCCCTGGTGGTAGCTCACGGGGTTTGCGCAACTGCAGCTTGGCAATCTCGTCGGCGAGTTGTTGGGCCAGCGCGCTGCGGATGAATGGCGCATTGCGCCCCCTGCGTGACTCAAAGAAGGGGGCAGCATCTGCCATCCGCACCCGGCTGGCGCCCCCCTGCTTGCTAATTACAAGGAGGCAGCTCTTCAACATGGTATGGGGTGCATAGGCCCCTGCTGGCAAACCGATGACCGCCTCGACCTGACCGGCCTCCAGCAAGCTGCGACGTAACTCGCGCTCGGCACCGCCGCGGAACAAGAATCCCTCTGGAACAGCAATTACCGCCCGGCCATGAGGTTTGAGTTGCGATAGCGCGTGCTGAATGAACAGGCCCACACTATTCGCGGTGGCGATTGGGAAATGCTTATAGCGCCACGGCTCGCGACTGTGACGGCTGCCAACTTTCATTCCCCAGGGAGGGTCAGCCAATACAACATCAAACCCTAGGCTTGCCGGACTAGCAACCGCATCGCGCTCCAGGGCATCGCCAAGTTGCAGGCGCGGAAGATCCACGCCAGCCAAAAGCACGCGAACGAGCCCAATCAGGAACGCCCCGCTATTGCGCTCAATTCCCGCCACCTCCAGCAAGGGACCTGGGCGACGGGTTTCGGTCCGGTTGGCTTCGACGTGCTGCCACGCCGCTACCAGAAATCCGCCAGCACCGAAGCACGGGTCGTATACCCGTTCGCCTAGACGCGGATGCGCCAGTGCCACCACTAAGCGCGCAATTGAAGGCGGCGATGCGAATTCGCCCTCGTGAGGTTCCCGGGACTCCGCCAACACCCGGTCGAACAGCGTTAGCAGTTCGCGCCGCTCGCTGAGTGTTTCGAATGGTAAGGCGTCCACCCAGCGCACCAGATCAGCCAGGTAAACGAAATTGACCTTCTGCACACGTCGCAGGGGCTCAGCCAGTACGTTTAGATAGCCCGCCAGCGGATGGGTAGCATCGCCCCGCAGCCGCTCAGTCGCATCGGCAACCGATCCCAGCCGCTCCGCCATTACACTTGGATTCTCCAGCCCAGCCCAGTTGCGCCACTGCAGACCCACCGACAACAGGGGCTGGTGGGACCGATCCTCAAAGAGTGCCATCGCCTCCTGCTCGGCGTCTAGATGGTCGACCCAGCGCAGCAGCAAGAAGCAAGCGAAAACCTCTCGGATCAGTGGTGGAGGCAGCTCATAAGCGTCTAGCGCTGCGACCCACTGGGCGGCGGCTTCCTGGGGCGCTTCTGCTTGCACGGTGACTACAGTTCCCCAGCGAAGGCTTTGCGGAGGACCGCTTCCCGCATTTCCGCCGTTTCAGCCTGAGCTGTCACCATCTCGCTCTCAATATCGAGCACGGCCTGTACGGCTTCATCCAGTTGCGTGCTTATGCGTACCTGTACGTCGAGCGAGGGCAACGTGAAGGAATACGCAAATAGATGCTCACGATTGACCTTTGGCATGCCAGCACGGTTTGAACCGGAAATCGCGTAGTCGGTGAAGCTGCGCGACATTAGCACGTAGTAGAGAAAATCCCGGGTGATGCGACCTGGTATCGGCGAAAGCGGATACATGTCTGCGCTACATAGTCCCGAGAACTCCGGACGTGCCGCTTTCATGAGATAGGGACGAATCTTATTGTAGAGCACCATCGAGGGATCAAATGTGAACTTCCCCGACTTCAACTCTTCTTCGGCAGACGTTTTCAAATTCACCAAACGACCAGTCTTCGATTCGATATTGGCGCCGCCTACATGTAGCAAGGACCGATACTGCGCCTCCTTCGGGTCGACTAATACGGACGTGATCGCAGCCACATCGGACATGCGGACTTCAATACCCTCGACTGACCCCAGCTCGGCCTCTGTCAGCGACTCGATCAGGTAAGCGCGTTCTTTGAGCGATTCGCTACGTAGGGATGCAATCCCATTGATCCGCTCCATTCCTCCCTTGATTCTGGCAACAATGCGATTCTGGACCATGACAGATGGCACGGGAATTTCGGCATCCATTACGTCACGATCAGTCACAGCTGGATAATTGGCCCCTCGCATGCAGGCCGTTAGCTGACCAATGAGGTCATTGGACAGTGAGCAGAAAAAGAGCCAGTCTGAGGTGACCTGTTCAGTTGGTCGAAGGACGCAAAAACCTGTAGAGCATACTTCACCATCGAATGCCTCAGTGATCTGGGCAATGGATTTCAGATAGGGCCGCGTGGTAGCGACAATTACATCTCCGCGTCGAATCCTTTTTCGCGCTCTACTCGGGGCATCACGACCAACCATGCGCTTTGGAAGAGTTACCGAGAAACTCTCGTTCGATACGGACGCAATGTCGACATACGTAAACTCTGCATTTGGCGAACGAGTTGGATCAGCAACTTCTTTAGCGCCGCAGATTGAATTGAGTTTCTTCAGCGGCCAAGGAGATGCTGAAAAGACACTCATTTTGGCGCCTCTAGTAACTGCTCGAGCTCGCTGAGCAGATCCATAATCCGCTCTTCTTTCGCCTTAATTGACTGCACCAGTTCCATTGCCGGCCGATGCTCGTAGTCGTTCTGCTTGTTCGGATTCTTCGCAGACAAGTCGTAGCCCTGTGCCGCAATGTCCGCGATGGGCATGGTCCAGGAGTTGTCGCTTTGCGTGCGTTTTTCCCACTTGGCAAGAAAATCGGGAATTTGGCTGCCCACGATAGGCTTGCGCGTTTGCTTAAGCTCGAAACCATCGTTGGTTAGGTCATAGAACCAGACGCTCTTGGTCCCCGTTCCGTCTTTCTGCTTGTCAAAGAAGATGACGTTGGTCTTGACGCCGGTATAGGGCAGGAAGCAGCCTGCCGGCAAAGACAGTATTGTGTGCACGTTGAACTGCTCCAGCAGCTCTTTGCGCACCTTCTGATCCGGCCCGCCCCGGAATAGCACGCCCTCCGGTACGACTACCCCAGCACGACCACCTTTGGCGAGGTTGGCCATGATGTGCTGCAGGAACAGACACTCAGTAGCCCCGCTGTGCACGCGAAAGTTGGTTTGGAGTTCCGACGCCATTTTGCCGCCGTAGGGCGGATTAGCGAGAATGACTTGCCGCTTGTCCTTTTCGCTGACGTTCTGGCTGTGCACTTCGAGGGTGTTCGCTAACTCCAGATTGGCGCCCTCGATGCCGTGCAGGATCATGTTCATCGAGCCAAGAAGGTAGGTCAGCGGCTTGAGTTCCAGGCCGAAGAAGGTCTTGTGTTGGATATCGTCCAGTTGCTTGCCGCTAAGGGTGCCCTGGTCCCGCATGTAGTTGGCTGCTTCGCCCAAGAAGCCTGCGGTACCGAAGCACGGGTCATATACCCGCTCCCCTGGTTTCGGCCGCACTACCTCGACCATCGCTCGGATAATGTGGCGCTGGGTATAGAACTCGCCGGCGTAGCCCGCCGAATCCGCGGCGACACGCTTGAGCAAGTCTTCGTAGATTTCTGACAGCACGATCACATCGGTCTGGTCGGAGAAGTGAAGCTTGTCCACCTGCTGCACAACCCTGGCGAAGCTGACACCCCGGCGGCAGTAGTTCCGCACGTTGTCAAAGATGCGACGAAAGCGCTGCGCGAGAACGTCATCACCCATGCCTTTCTTCGGGTCCGGACTAGTTAGCTTGATCCAGAGCTTTCCGTCGACGAACTCCAGCATCTCATCAGGATGGTCGGTGTCTTTGGCCCAGGCGGACCAAGCGTATCTGCCCGCGAGGCGGCGTTCGTACGTTCGGTCATCAAATTTTGCTTCTTGCTCGCGGCGGGTTTCCGCTTCATCGAAAGCCTTCAGGAAGAACAGCCACGCGAGCTGCTCTACGTAGTTGCGGGCATCGACACCTTCCTGATTGAGCTGGTCACAGGCGTTCTTGACAATCTGCTGAACTTCCTGGCGGCGTTGGTCAGTTTTCTTGTTCATTAAGCGAATCTCGTTGTGTATTAGCCAAATCGTTTACGCGGTCATGGGTACATAGAGGTGTTGCTTGACCCGTTCGAGGTCGGCCTTGAGCAGCGTCGGGCCGCCGTAGCGACTGGTCAAGCTGGCGAAACTGCCGAATTGTTCGACAAACTGAGGTGCACCATATGTGCGGGCCTGTTCGAGATCATCGACGCCAAACAGGCGGTAGTGATCCAGGGCGGTCAGCCAAAAATGGCTCTTGATACGCTTATCCTCTGGGATATCCGTTTCGCCCAACTGGTCAAGCAACCAAATCTGATCTTGATCCCAGAGGCGGTTGGCGCGGTCGTTACGCGTCGGCACGCGGGGCAACTGGAAACCAATCTTGGCGAGGATGTCTACGTCATCCGTCTCCGGTAGATCTAGATAATGGCGAAAGGCCGAGGGATAAATGTCCCGGTCACGCATGGCTTCCCGCAGTTCCTGACGGCTTTTCTTGTCGATCCAGATACGCAGCAGTTCATCCAGTCCCTTACGGCTGACGTCGAGGATAAACTCGCGGGATTGCTCGATGTATTCCTCGAATGGCACCTTGCGGCCATCGGCCAGGCACACGTAACGGTGGGTGGCTGAGATGACAACCGATACCCCTTCGGCGAGATACTTTGGGCTTGGCTCGCCAGTCTTGAGGGGTTTGCTCGGTTTGGTTGTATAACCCTTCTGCTTGTTGGAGGGATGGCCGTCGAACTCGGCGTCTTCCAGTTGACTAGCGCCTGAGTAATCGAATAGGGTGAAGTAGCGCTTGTTGATGTCCTCGCACAGTCGAGTGCCGCGCCCTTTCATCTGCTTGTAAAGAATGGCGCTGCGCAGTGGGCGCACAAACACAACGTTCTTGACGTCAGGCGCGTCGTAACCCGTGCTGAGGAGATCGACGGTGACGGCCACACGCGGATTGCTGGGACCGACCACGGCAAAGTTTCGTTCCAGCTGGTGGCTATTGCGCTCAGAACGGGTAATGCGCGCCGCATAATCGTTGTTACCTGAGAGGCGACGCAATTCCTGCGCCATGAAAGCAGCGTGTGTGTCGTCAACGCAAAACACAATGGTCTTCTCATCACGCAACGCGTATTTGCCGAGAACTTCCCACAGATCTTCGGCGATTGCTGTCGTGCGATCCGGCATGCGAATGTCACGCTCGAAATTGGCTGTGGTGTAACGCCTGCCGTCAGGCCCCGTAAAGCCATTTTCGTCGACATTGGTGACCCGCTCTTCAAGCAGGTACGGTACTAGGTAGCCGTCTTCAATGGCTTGCTTGAGGCTGTAGGTGAACACCGGGTCGCCGAAGTAATGCTGGGTCTCGCGGCGCTGCTCTTCGTCGGTCAGTTCGCGCTTGCCTTCTTCCAGCTCGCGAGGTGTAGCCGTGAGGCCAAGCTGAAGGGCGCCGTCGAAGTGTTCCAGCACGCCAAACCAGTCCCCAAAGCCCGAGCGATGGCACTCGTCGATAACGACAAGATCAAAAAAGTCGGGATCGTAGTGCTGAAATACTTTCTTGCCGTCCAGATCCTCATCAAGATTCTGGTAATTGGCGAAGAAGACCTTGCCAACCAAGTGCTGCCCTTGGGCGACCGTGTCCTTGTCGATTTGGACGCGCTCTGTTGCCGTGTAAGCGGAGAAAGCGCGATAAGCCTGATCCTTGAGACTGTTACGATCCGTGAGGAAAAGAATATGCTCACGCTTGAGCGCCTTGCCATTGAGCAGCTTCCAGATGAGTTGGAAAACGGTGAAAGTCTTGCCGGTGCCCGTCGCCATGAGCAAGAGGACCCGATCATTGCCCTGCGCGAACTCCCATAGTGTCTTGTTGATCGCCATGTCCTGGTAGGGCCGCACACCTTTGCGGCTGACCTGATCCATGTGGTACCCGCCGGTGAATGCACCCTCCCAGCGAGCCCAGTCGATCTTGGCACCAATGCGAGTGATGATGGTCTCAGGCGTAGGTGGTGCGGACAAGCTCTCGAAGTCGCCTGTCTCATTGTCGGTCAGAATCCAATCGGCGCCGTTAGAGGCCAATGAGAAGCGCAGCGCCAGGCGCTGCGCGTAACGCGATCCCTGTTGCATGCCATCGGCGGCACTTTCGGCCTCCGCCTTGGCCTCCAACGTTGCGAGAGGGACACTGCGGTAGCGCAAGACGTAATCGACTATGATCGCCTGCGTCTCGTCATACATCGTCTCGCCGGTCAGATTGACTCGACCGGGACCGATGCGCAGTTGTTCCTGCCAACTCCAGCCTGCTCGCTCAAGCGAGGGCTCGATTATCTCCTTGCAGGTCAAGCGTTCATTTCGTGCCATCTTAGGTTCTCGGCATGGTGTTGGGGGTCGGCAAATCGGTTAATAAGATCACTTGCAACGAAAAGGGTGATGCAATACTTATGCCAGTTCAGCCCAATTCGTATTTGGCGAGCCAATTGGATAGCGTCTGGTAGCTCTTAAAGCCCAACAATTCAGCGGCCTGGGTCTTGTTACCTTTTGTTTGCTCCAGCGCCCGTTGTAGGTAGTGGCGTGCGACCTCGGCCATTAGATCTTTGAGATTAACACCGGCCTCGATGTTACGACCGAGAATCGCATCGTTGCGTCGTCCTCCAGCCGGCACCGCCAATAGAGCTCGCTTGATTACCTCTGGGCCAATGCTTTCCCCTTCGCTCCAGAGACTGGCCCGTTGCAGCGTATTTTGTAGTTCGCGGACGTTGCCCGGCCAATGATGCTGGAGCATAAGATTTCTTGCGGCAACAGAAAGCTTCTTCTTCTGAAAACCAGGCTCGGCAGTGGCCTGCCGGTTCACGTAGTCAAGCATTGTGTCAATTAGAAGTGTGAAATCGCCCTTGCGCTCCCGAATCGGGGGAAGCTTGATCACCGCTACCGCGAGTCGGTAGAACAGATCTTCGCGGAAGTGGCCCGCCGCGACCTCCTCGACCAGCGTCCGATTGGTGGCGGCAATGATGCGCACATCCACCTTCACCGGTTTGCTTTGTCCGATGGGCGTAATCTCGCCCTGCTGAACCGCGCGCAGGAGCTTTGTCTGCATCGCCTTCGGCAACTCCCCGATCTCATCAAGAAACAGCGTCCCGCGATGGGCCTCTGCAAAATGACCGAGGCGATCGGCTACCGCTCCGGAAAACGCACCTTTCTTGTGGCCGAAGAACTCGGATTCAAGCAACTCGGCCGGAATCGCGCCGCAATTGACCGCCACAAACTTCATGGCGGTCCGTGGACTGGCGTTGTGGATCGCCTGCGCGAATAGTTCCTTGCCGGTTCCGCTTTCCCCCTCAATCAGGATCGGCAGCGATCGGGAGGCAGCGCGGCGCGCCTCTGCGATCAATTGCTTCATCACTTGGCTGCGGTGAACGATGTCCTCGAAGCCAGCTGCTTCAGGCGGTTTCGCCTCTGACAGCGCTACCTGTCGTTGGTCGGCGGTTCGCAACAGGTCGGGGATAAACTCGGCAGCGATATCGAACGGGACGTCGGCGACCTGGACCCCCGCCTCCTTGGATGACTGCAGCAGTTGCGCCGGATAACTAGTCTTAGCCAGCAGGATCCACACTGCTGCCATGGAGGGCGTGCCAGGGCTCAAGTGAAATGTATACTCGAACCCGCCCCCCTTCGCCTTCCACAGAGCCGATAGAACTGATTCCGCCGCCGCGTAGATATCCCGGAAGTTCGTCGGACTGGAGAGGGACTGCTGATAAACTTTGATTGGCGCCGGTGTACGTTGGCCTAGCCAAGCGGCGTATCCCTTCCACCTCTCCTTGGGGTAATCGCAGAGCAGGTGGATCTCATCGAACTTGATGGCCGACACGGCATTGGCGACGGGCCCGGCGCCGTCGGCGCTCGTGCCCGTCGATGCCTTCAGGTCCGTATTGCCAATCCACGAGATAAGGGCTTTGCGCGCCATTGCAATAATAATATTTGTGTCACGTAACAAACTTTACGCTGCGACTGACCATCGGTCAACCACGAATCGAAGTGCCGATTTCGTAACTGCTTGATCTCAATACTTTTGTAACGGGTTAACGCACCCTGGCACGGTAGCTGCTAAAGGACTGGAAGACAAAACGCGCTGTGCGCTTGGCGGCTTTTTCGGAGCGAACTTGAACAGGTTAATAACGGAGGTCGAAATGTCGGATGCGACGACACAAGAACAAAGCTCTCCCAGCCAGGACGATCTGATTGAGCGCGTGCGCGGCTTCGCTCGCGGATTGCTCGACAACGGCGTGGCGCCTCACGCTGTCTCATTCGCCCTGACCTATGTCGCGACCGAACTCGGATTGGCTGTCGCAAGCAACCCAGTCGATGTGTTTCCGATCGTGTTGAGCGCCGTGTCGCAGGCGGCAGCTTCGAGTTCCAGCAATGACGAAGGCAACGTGATCGAGCCTATATCCGAGTCGCCGTTTCCCGTAAACACGACTATTCACTGAATCAGCGCCTACAAAGGAAGAGACCATGGAACAGAAGATCATCTTGAACGCGAACGAAACCGTTACCTGCCCGAAATGCCAGCACGAGTTTGCTCTTGACCAAGGCATCACGCGCCATACAATCGAGCGCTACGAAGCGGATTTCGAGAAAACACTTGAGGCGCAGCGCCAAGAGCTGGAGGAAGCCATCGGGCGCGAGGCCGAGCGCAAGGCATCCAAGTTGTTCAACGAGAAGATTGAGCGACTAACAGAGCAGCTCGCGGACTCAGAAAAAGCCGCAATCGAGGCCAAGAACGCTATCACCAAGGCCCGGGAGGACGCCAAGGCGAAGGCTGCCAATGACTTCGATCAGGAACGGCTAGCACTCGCGGCAGAACTAGCGGAGAAGGACCGCAAGCTCAGGGAATTTCGAGAGCAGGAGATCGAGCTTCGCAAGCAGAAGAAGGAAGTCGAGGAACAGAAGGCGAATCTGCAGCTCGACCTGCAGCGGATTATGGACGCGGAACGCAAAAAGATGTCCGACGAGATCAGCCAAAGGGAAGCGGAGCGTTTCGGCCTCGTAGAGGCGGACTACAAAAAGAAGATCGAAGACGCTCAGAAAGCCAACGAGGATCTGCGCCGGAAGCTTGAACAAGGTTCGCAACAGCTCCAGGGCGAGGTACTGGAGCTTGAGCTCGAACACGCCCTTGCCGCTAGTTTCCACCACGATCAGATCGAAGGGGTCAAGAAAGGGCAGCGCGGCGCCGATGTGATCCATACAGTCCGCACCTCCAATGGTGAAGTCTGCGGAAAGATCATCTGGGAAGCAAAGCGCGCCGAGACCTGGTCGGACAAGTGGCTTACCAAGCTCAAGGATGACCAGCAGGAGGCACAAGCCGACATCGCGGTACTGGTCACAACCGCAATGCCGAAAGGAGCCACCGAGCCATTTTCAATGATAGGCGATGTCTGGCTGGTGGCGCCTCACCTTGTGCGTCCAGTGGCCGAAACCCTGCGCGTCAGTCTGATCGAAATCAATAAGCTCCGCCTGGTCAACACCGGGCGCGGCGAAAAAATGGAATTGCTATTCAATTATCTGTCGAGCCCGGCTTTCGCGCAGAAGGTGCGCACGGTGCTGGAATCAGTCGAGTCGATGCGACAAGACCTTGAGGCAGAGAAGCGCGCGATGCAAAGAATCTGGGCAAAGCGTTATGGCCAGATTGAGCGCGTGACCAATACGATGGCTACCGTGGTCGGGGATATTAACGCCATCGCTCAGAATGCGATTCCAGAACTCGATACAATCGATCAACTGGCATTGCCAGCCGGCGCAGAGGTTGACGCGTAACGCGCGTCACCGGCGAAAATGCGTAGATTCGCGATCGGAACGTTAGAATCCGGCTAGCTTAGTCGACCCGCGATGCCCTACAACAACAAGAGATCTGCGCTGGTTTGACTATTTTTTCTCCAAGAAAAAGGAACATGATGCTACTTGCTAAGTACATAGAGTTGCTGCGCCGTGACGGCGCCAAGCTTGTTCACAACGACTCGACTTTGATGGCGCGCGATATTCGGCATGCGGTGTTCTACACGCCGTTTGAGTACGTAAATACATCGGCGCGATTGGTGCTGATTGGTATTACGCCCGGTACAACTCAGCTTGAGAACAGCTACGCTGCGTTGCAGCGGGCGTTGCAGGAGGGTGCCACACCGGAAGATGCGTTGCGCCAAGCAAAGCGGCAAGGCGCCTTCAGTGGTGATCTGCGCGTCAATCTCATAAAGCTGCTACGGCACTTTCGATTTGCCGACCGGCTAGGCATTACTGATGAGGCGGCGCTTTGGGGTTCCGCCTCTTCCCTCTTGTACTCAACCTCGGTGGTGCCGCATGCAGCATATCAAATGAAGCGCGGAGCGCTCGCGATGTTCAATGGTAGCTTTTCCGATATCCTCAAGTCGCCGGTTCTCAATAACTGCTTCCAAGACCATTTCCTGCCCTCGCTCAGGCGCCTGCCAGATTCAACGATTTTCGTTGGGCTGGGCCCTACGCCGCAAGAAGCGCTGAACTGGTGCGTTAAGGAGGGGCACCTCCGGGCCGGCCAAGTTCTTGGCGCGCTTCCGCATCCGTCGCGAAGCGCCGGCAGCCAAGTCGACATATTCCTGGGGCTTCGCGACCCAGCACAGCTCAAACCCAAGGATCCGGTTAGGCATCGTGTCGGGTGGTTACAGACTTCATATCGGGAAATTAGTACGAGGATTCAATTGATGCTGCCATTGCCTGTGGGCGTGACACCGTGATTCTGGCGCCTTTCGCTATGAAATTGATTCACCGCCTCAATATTTCGCGAACGCGTCAGATTTGCGGGCCACAGTAACGATTGGTCTCCGTCTGGTTCTTGGTTTTGAGCCCCAGTCGGAGACTCAATGTATTACGAAAGATCAACGACTACAGGATTGTGATCGCTTAGCTCGGTCCACTCGGAACCCGAAATGACTGTGCAAGATTGCACTCGATTCGTCCAGTTTTGTGGAATCAAGATGCCGTCACAATGGTAAGGCGTCAGTTTATTCTTCGCCCAACGTAGCGTCTGCGGCAGCGGAATACCGGCGTTCGCAGACTGCCAAGCGCTCACGAGACCGAACTCGTCGTGCAATCGTGCCAATATTGCCAATTCAGCTTTCGACGTACTCAGATGCTCAGATGCGAGTCGTTTGCCAATCGTCAGGTTAAAATCCCCGCCGATCACAAGCTCGCCTTTCCCTCTGTTCTCTGCAACCATGTCAAGAATAGAATTCACCGCCCGCTGATAACCACCTCGGTTTGGAGCGTGAATTGAGAAGATTCGAAGCGGTCGACCCTCGCAAACGGGAAAGGCAGAGCCATCAATCTCAACACCAACAACATGGCCGTGAAAATCAGGAAGCTCCAACGAGCGGATGGCTCCACCTTTGACGTAGACGGCACTTCCCCATTTCAGTCCGGCCACCGATTCCCAGCGGGCGTTGCGATGCCGGTCGCCGTGGATTAAAGAAGGCAGGTGCTGAATCGGGTCAAAAGTTTCTTGCGCCAAAAACAGGTCAGGGTTGAGGTCGTCGAAGACTTTGCCCCAGTGGGTTCTGCTCGTGCCACCGGTTCGCAGGTTATAGGCGATGACGCGCAAAATGTATTTCTCCGGGTCCAAGTGCCACAAAGGTAACAGAACTTGCCTTCGTAGGGAAAAACGGTACAGAGTTCGGTATCATTTGGGGCACCTGTTGGGCATCCGCCCGAAGCCACGGTCGCCCACCCAGCAGACCTGCACTCCGCGATGCGACGATTTCTGGAGCATGCAGCGTTGATATACCCAAGCCACACCTGCGGCTGACCTAATACGCGCCCGGAACGTACACCGCATTGATAAATCTCCCGCTTAAGCAGGATTGAAATTCGGCTCCCAGCGCCTCTTTCCGAAATTGCGGAGAGAGCGCTGCCCCCCATGCGCTATCTCCGTGCGCTGGCGAATGGCGCGTGGACGCGCATATCGATGAACGGCATACGGACGCCGTGTGCACACAAAATTGCACACGGATTGCGATTTGTGCGACAGGGAAAATGCCCGTTTTCAGGTAATTCCTCCTGAAAACGAGTGGTGGCCAAGGGTGAAATTGAACCACCGACGCACGAATTTTCAGTCGGCTGCTCTTGGGATTGAACCCCACGATCGAATCGGCGGGCGAGCGTAGGCGCAGCTAGGCGAATCGCCAGTCATCGGTGGCTTCACCAGGGTGAGCGCGCTCGCATTACCTATCGGATGTCGCGATCGATCGACATCACCGCTGCAACAAGCGAAAATTCACCTATTCTTGTCGGGGCCCCCGAAGTGCGACTTTCGTCTTTTCATGTATGCGGCGTCGCGGCTGGCCCTTGCGTCCTCCCGGTAGTCGCGCTTGTGCGCGCGGAACCATGCCAATACATCGCTTCGTTCAAAGTGCCATTCACGGCAGCCTGGCGTTTGGATAACAGGGGGGAGGATACCCTTACCGTGACGGCGGATGCGCCGCTTCAGGACGCTCTCGGTCACGTTGAAATATTCCTCGGCAAGCTGGGCAAACGAAATAAAAGGGGATCCGACTGGGCGATTCGCAACCGGCGCGGGCGTCTCCGGCACATGCTTAAGTGGTTCAATTAGTGACATGGCAAACTCCGTCTGGCCCGTGCAATGCACGGGCGCGTCAGAGCCCAAGGGTCTCGATGCCCTTGACATGCGCCCCCGCCCCATTTGCGCGTTACGGGAGGACAATGCCCTCCACGCCCACGTGCCCATGGCGCGGTGCCGGAAATACTTCCCGGTCGGCGGAGTTCCCTGCCGGACTGGACGCAGGGGGGTCAATGCCCGCCAATGTGCCGGGGGCGCTCCAATGGAGCACCCCCATCGTCTTTGTACCTATATTGTGCCTGATCGGCCAAAGCGAATTCAAGTCGCGGCGGCGCGCTGCTTTTTTCGCCGGGGCGATTGGCCATCCCCGAACACTCTAGGGACCCGCCCGGAGGGTCAAAAATTGACCGAAAATTCCTGGCACATTTTTTTGGCACAATTTTGGCACACTGAAGTGGCGAAAACTGGTCAAAATTGGTCAAGTTTGGGCGCGTCTTGAAACGCGCCACAGAGGGAAAAGATGGTCGGGGTGAGAGGATTTGAACCTCCGACTCCTGCGTCCCGAACGCAGTACTCTACCAGGCTGAGCTACACCCCGAGGTGTTACAGACGGGGGCGAACCCCCAAAAACGAATGCGGTCAGTGCTTGCGATTGACCGCGAAGTCCGCCAATTGTAGCAAACTGTCGCGGTATTTTGAATTCGGCAGGTGTTCGATGGCGGCGCAGGCCGCCGCCGCTTCGCGCCCGGCCTGTTCGCGCGCATAGTCCAGCGCCCCGGTTTGCGTGATGGCTGCGAGCACCGCTTCGAAGTCGTCCCGGCCGCCCTGCTCGATCGCATGCCGCACGGTTTGGGCCTGCGCGGGCGAGCCCTTGCGCATGGCGTAGATCAGCGGCAGGGTCGGCTTGCCCTCGTTGAGATCGTCGCCGAGGTTCTTGCCGGTCTTGTGCAGGTCGCCCGAATAGTCGAGCACGTCGTCGATCAACTGGAAGGCGGTGCCGACGTGCATGCCATACTGCGCCAGCCCCTCTTCGGCCGCGGCTGCGGCACCGCCGAGAATGGCGCCGAGGCGGGTGGCGGCTTCGAACAGCTTGGCGGTCTTGCGCCGCACCACCTCGAGATAGCGCGCCTCGTCGGTATCGGCGTTGTGCACGTTGAGCAGTTGCAGCACTTCGCCCTCGGCAATGGTATTGGTGGCCTCGGCCATCACCGCCATCACGCGCATGTCGTCCACCGCGAGCATCATCTGGAACGCGCGCGAATAGAGGAAATCGCCCACCAGCACGCTGGCGGCGTTGCCGAACGCTGCGTTGGCCGTCTTGCGCCCGCGGCGCAGCGCCGATTCGTCGACCACGTCGTCGTGCAGTAGCGTCGCGGTGTGGATGAATTCGATCACTGCCGCCAGCTCATGGTGGTGGCGGCCGGCATAGCCGGTCGCGCCCGCGGCCAGCAGCAGCATCGCCGGGCGCATGCGCTTGCCGCCGCCGGCGATGATGTACTCGGCCACCTGGCGGATCAGCACCACGTCGGACTCGAGCCGCCGGCGGATCATGGCATCCACCGCGCGCATATCGGCGTCGATCAGGGAGTAAGTGGATTCTAGGGACACGGGGAAGGACGGAAAACCATGGTTGGAAAACGGCTTCTGGCGCTGGAAATCATAGCATAAAGCTTTTGACGGCCAAAGCTAAATTGCTGTATCATTACCGGTTCCTTGGTTTTATTGCTGTTTCGTCTCATTGGAGCCTCAACATGTACGCGGTCATAAAAACCGGCGGCAAGCAGTACCGTGTCGCTGCCGGCGAAAAATTGAAAATAGACGAGCTCCCGGTCGAAATCGGGGCTGAAATCGTGCTCGACCAGGTATTGCTGGTCGCCGACGGCGACAACCTCAAGATGGGCAGGCCGCTCGTCACCGGGGCTTCGGTGCAGGCGAAAGTCCTTGCGCAGGGGCGCCATGACAAAGTGCGCATTTTCAAGCTGCGCCGGCGCAAGCATTACCAGAAGCATCAGGGGCATCGCCAGAATTTCACCGAAATCGAAATCACCGGAATCACTGGCTAAGGCCAGAGAGCTAACGAGAAAGGCAAGCTATGGCACACAAAAAGGCAGGCGGCAGTTCCAGAAACGGCCGCGATTCGAATTCCAAGCGCCTCGGCGTCAAACGCTACGGCGATCAACTGATCTCCGCCGGCAGCATCATCGTCCGCCAGCGCGGTACCCAGGTGCATGCGGGCGAGAACGTCGGCATGGGCAAGGACCACACCCTGTACGCCAAGGTTGCCGGCAAAGTATTATTCGGGGTCAAAGGCCCGATGAGCAAGAAGACGGTAAGCGTGGTGCCGGCCTGAAAACCGCAAGGCTTTCGCAAAAAGCCCTATCCACGCGGTAGGGCTTTTTTATTTGTGGCGCCAGTCCAATCATGAAATTCGTCGATGAAGCCAGGATCGAGGTCCACGCCGGCAGGGGCGGGGATGGCGTCGCCCATTTCAGGCGCGAGAAATTCGTGCCCAGGGGCGGGCCTGACGGCGGCGATGGCGGCCACGGCGGCAGCATCTACGCGGCGGCCAACCGCAACATCAACACGCTCATCGATTACCGCTATGCGCGCATCCACCGCGCCCGGGGTGGCGAGAACGGGCGCGGAGCCGACCAGTACGGCAAGGGCGCGGAGGACATCGTGCTGCGCGTCCCGGTGGGCACAGTCATCACCGACGCCGAGACCGGCGAGCTGATCGCCGATCTGGCTGCGCACGAGCAACAGGCACTGATCGCCCGCGGCGGAAAAGGCGGCCTGGGCAATCTGCATTTCAAGACCAGCACCAACCGCGCGCCGCGCCAGTGCACCCTTGGCGAGGACGGCGAATCGCGCGAGCTGCGGCTGGAGCTCAAACTGCTCGCCGACGTGGGCCTGCTGGGCATGCCCAACGCGGGCAAATCGACCTTCATCCGCGCGGTGTCGGCCGCCCGCCCGAAGGTCGCCGACTACCCCTTCACCACCCTGCATCCCAACCTGGGAGTGGTGCGCGTGGCCGAGGACCGGAGCTTTGTCGTCGCCGACATCCCTGGGCTGATCGAGGGCGCTGCCGAAGGCGCCGGGCTGGGCCACCAGTTCCTGCGCCACCTGGCGCGCACGCGGTTGTTGCTGCACCTGGTCGACGTCGCGCCTTTCGACGACAGCGTGAATCCGGTCAAGGATGCGCGCGCCATCGTCAACGAGCTGAAGAAATACGACCAGGCGCTGTACGACAAGCCGCGCTGGCTGGTGCTCAACAAGACCGACATGCTGCAGGAGGATGCGCGCGATCAGGACGTAAAGCGCTTCCTCAAGGCGTATCGCTGGAGGGGCCGGTGGTTCGCCATCTCCGCGCTCACCGGTGAAGGCTGTGGCGAACTGTGCTTCGCCATCATGGAACATCTGACGGAAAAACAGGCGGCCTGAGATGGTGACGCTGCTCAAATCCGCGCGACGCCTCGTGGTCAAGGTCGGCAGCTCGCTCGTCACCAACCAGGGTCAGGGCCTGGACCGGGCGGCGATTGCGCGCTGGGCTGCACAGATCGCGCAATTGCGCGCCCGCAACCAGAAAGTGTTGCTGGTATCGAGCGGCGCCATCGCCGAGGGCATGCAGCGCCTCGGATGGACCCGGCGCCCGCAGGCCATGCATGAACTTCAGGCGGCGGCGGCAGTGGGCCAGATGGGCCTGGTGCAGGTCTATGAGAGCGCGTTTCGCGAGCACGGTCTGCATACCGCCCAGGTGCTGCTGACGCACGCCGATCTCGCGGACCGCCAGCGCTATCTCAACGCACGCTCGACCCTGCGCACCCTGCTCTCGCTGGGTGTCATCCCGATCATCAACGAAAACGACACCGTGGTCACCGACGAAATCAAATTCGGCGACAACGACACCCTTGCGGCCCTGGTCACCAACCTGATCGAAGCCGATTGCCTGATCATACTCACCGATCAGGCCGGCCTGTTTACGCACGATCCGCGCGAGCATGCGTCGGCCGAGCTGGTGCAGGAGGCCAAAGCAGGCGCCGCGGAATTGGAGGACATGTGCGGCAAAGCCGGCAGCCACATCGCCAAGGGCGGCATGCTCACCAAAGTCCTCGCCGCCAAGCGCGCCGCGCGCTCGGGCGCGCATACCGTGATCGCCTCAGGGCACGAGCCCGAGGTGCTGCTGCGACTGGCGCAGGGCGAAGCAATCGGCACGCGCCTGGTTGCCGAAACCGTGCCGATCGCCGCGCGCAAGCAATGGCTGGCCGACCATTTGCAGGTCGCGGGCAGGCTGATGCTCGATGCCGGCGCGATGCGCGCACTCGTCCGGGAGGGCAAGAGCCTGCTGCCCATAGGCGTGCGCAGCATCGAAGGCGCGTTCGAGCGCGGCGCGGTGGTCGCCTGCGTCTCGCCCGAAGGCAGGGAACTCGCCCGCGGGCTGGTGAACTACGGCGCCAACGAAGCACGCCGCATTCTGGGCAAGCCGAGCAGCGAAATCCTGCCGGTTCTCGGCTACGTCGACGAACCCGAACTGATCCACAGAGACAATCTAGTCCTGCTATAGCGGAACGGGATTGCGCTGCTGGAATTCAGATGCGCGGTACGGTCACCCGCGGGTGACCGCCGCGGCGCAGCGCCTGCACGCCCTCTCCCGGCGCTTGGATGATGCTGCCCATAGGACAGAGGAATTCCCGATACAGCACCGAGCGCTGCGCATTGCGGGTGTCCGACGGGATCGGCTGCCACCGCGACACGCGTGATTCAGACCAGGTATTGTCGGACCGGCCGAAGGCGTAAACGCGGAATTCGCGCCCTGAACAGCGGATCCCCTCGTGGCTGATGTTGAGCGCGCCATCCGGGCTTTTCGCGATCAGGCTGTATCGCACCACGCCGTCGCTGCCAACGCTGATCGACTTCGCGTCGACGAAAAAACTGAACGACGTCGTCTCGCTCACCTCCAGCGGCAGGTAGTTCTCGGCCTTCGGGTATTCAGGGAGCGGCACCTGATTCTCGGCACCGCCCGCCTGCGCCCAGGCGGCAAGCGGCATAATCAGGCACAGTGCCAGCCACGCGCGCATGATCAGCCCAGGTCCTGCGCCAGGGACGCGCGCACGCCGGCGGCCACGGCACTGATCTCGGCTTGATAGTTCGGATGGTCCACGCCCAACGCCAGACCCACACCGTATTTCATGGCGAGCGCCATCTCATCGCTGAGTTCGAAGCGCAGAAAGTGCACGGCGGAGGTCTTTTCCTCGTTCTCCCGCTCCAGGTCTTCATCGGCGATCGCGTACACCCGGGCGCAGCCTTCCACCTGCACCCAGACCCGGTCTTCGATTCCCCGCAGTTTCGACAATGCGTGCCTGCGCTCTTCTTCATCCGCGTATTCGATCATCATGGTCGCCTTGAAATTGCGCCCGTCCGGTATCAGGGGATTATACGCGTCGAGCTCGTCCTGTATGCCCGGCTCTTCGAAAGTGCGCTCCACGCGCAGCATTTCCTGTATCTGATAGCGCATGGTCAACTCGTCCTCGAACACGAGCGTGACGTGCGCGCCCAGATGCACGGTGCGATGCTTCTTGTGCGCGATGACCTTGGCGCGAAATTCATTGCGCTGCCTGGAATAGGCTTCCAGGCTGAGCAGGCTGTCTCTGGCGATTTTGTGCGTGGTCTTGTGCATTGCGTTCATATCCCTGTTCATAATCCGTATGCGATCCGCAGCAAAGTCAGAGGATGCGCTCGCTGTGCCCTTGTTTCCCCCATCCCCTGTTCGATGTGGCGCGCCGCGATGGCGCAGTCGGAGCTGATGTAATCCGGGTCGCTCGCGGCCATGGCCTTGAACACCGGACGGCCGATTTTCATCGAGTTGGCGTAGTACTCGGTTTTCACGCCCCAGGTGCCGTCATGCCCCGAGCAGCGCTCCACCGTATTGACTGTGGTCTGCGGCACCAGTTGCAGCGCCTCGCGCGTTTTCTGCCCCATGTTCTGCACCCGCGAATGGCAGGGTATGTGGTACGAAACCCTGCCCAGGGGCTGCTTGAAATCGGTTTTCAGCAGGCCGTCCTTGTGGCGCAGCACCAGGTATTCGAATGGATCGAACATCGCCTCGGATACCAGTTTCACCTCGGCATCGCCGGGAAACAGCAGCGGCAGTTCGGACTTGAACATGAGGGTGCAGGAGGGCACGGCGGTGAGGATGGCGTAACCCTCGCGCGCGAGCCGCGCGAGCGGCGGGATGTTGACCTGCTTCAGGCGCGCGACCGCATCCAGATCACCCAGTTCCAGCTTGGGCATGCCGCAACACGCCTCCTTCTCCACGATCACATGGGGAATTTGATTGTGCGCCAGCAGCTTGATCAGGTCGTGGCCTATGCCCGGCTCGTTGTAATTCACGTAGCAGGTGGCAAAAATCGCCACCTTGCCCGGCGTGCGCGCGCTGTCTTTCACCGCGTGCGGCCCGCTCGCCGGCGCCCCGTCGCGGAAACGCGACGGGCTGTACGGGGGAAGCTTGCGCTCCTGGTGCACGCCGATGGCCTTTTGCATGAGCACACGCGCCGCGCGGTTGCCGTTCAGCGCATTTACCGACTGCGCCACCACCGGTATCGCGGCGAGCTTGCCGATCGCGTCGGTCGAGGACAGGAGCCGGTCGCGCATGCGCACCTCGCCGTTCTTGAACTTGACCGCCTTGGCGCGCAGCATCAGATGGGGGAAATCGACGTTCCACTGGTGCGGCGGCACGTACGGACACTTGGTCATGTAACACAGGTCGCATAGATAGCACTGGTCGACCACCTTGCCGAAATCCCCGGCGTCCACGCCGTCGACCTCGCCGGTCTTGCTCTCGTCGACGAGGTCGAACAAAGTGGGAAAAGCGGCACACAGGCTGACGCAGCGGCGGCAGCCGTGGCAGATGTCGTAGACGCGGTGGAGCTCGGCGTCGAGCTTGTCCTGGTCGTAGAAATCCGGCGATTTCCAGTCGATTGGATGCCGGGTGGGAGCTTCGAGGCTCCCTTCGCGCGTGCTCATTTGGTGCGGAACCCGAAGTGGAAGTTGCAGCGTAAGTGCAAATCAACCGAGGGGGGAAAGGCGCAAAACGCCTTTCCTTCCCCCTCGCCCTTCACACGCTCAATCCGCCAGCGCGTCCAGGGCCTTCTGGAAACGATTGGCATGCGAGCGCTCGGCTTTCGCCAGCGTCTGGAACCAGTCGGCAATTTCCTCGAAGCCTTCGTCGCGCGCGCTCTTCGCCATGCCCGGATACATGTCCGTGTATTCGTGCGTCTCGCCCGCAACGGCGGCGGTCAGGTTCTGGCGGCTGGAGCCGATCGGCAGGCCGGTGGCCGGATCGCCTACCTGCTCCAGATATTCAAGGTGACCGTGCGCGTGGCCGGTTTCGCCCTCGGCAGTCGAACGAAACAGCGCGGCGACGTCGTTCTGGCCTTCGATGTCAGCCTTGTTTGCGAAATAAAGATAGCGGCGGTTGGCTTGGGATTCGCCGGCAAATGCCGCTTTCAGGTTGTCCTCGGTTTTCGAGCCTTTGAGTTTCATGCGTCCTCCGGTTGATCAAAGCATCAATAAATGCAACAACATATCAATGATTCAGCTTGATAGCATTGCGGAATATCAAACTCATACACTATTTACTTCACAATCAATAATATATGGAACTTAGTAAGCAAGTTCCATATATTAGACTTAGTATAAATTCTTTCCCCTGCAGTGTCAACAGCACGAATCTATTTCAGCTTGACGAGTCTGCTTGTTTCAGCGCCTCAGGGCTGCCCCGATCTCGGCAAAGGACTGCGCCACTTCCGTGGTTTGGATGGCCACACCGAGCTGGCGCGCGACCTGCGACGCCGAGTAAATCCCCCGCACGGCCTGCGCCTTGCCATCTTCTCCCCGGTCGACGACCAGCGCATGCTGGCGCCCGGAGTGTTTCAGCGTCGCCACAACATGCCCCACCTCGGCGTGGGCGAGGTCGGCGTATTCCAGCACTTCCAGCCGCTCGCACGGGGTCATGATGTCGCGCACCCTGATCTCCTGACGCTTGATCCCGCGCTCCAGCGCGAATTGCACCGGTTTCTCGCCCAGAATGTCATTCGATGTGATCAGTCCCAGCACGCGGCGCTCATCGTCGCTCACCAACAGCAAGCGCACGCCGCGGCGGATCATGAAGCGATTGGCGGCATCGACCGGCGCTTCCAGATCGATGGTCGCCGCCGGAATCTGCCTCAAGTCCGTCATGACCGCGAGCGCGGGCGAATCGACGCGCACGCGCGCCGCGTCCTGGCCCGGCTGGTGGTGGCGCGCGCCCGCCTGCAGGTGTTGCGCGCTGAGGGGATGGTATTCGCGGTTCATCGCTTGCTCCTAGGGGCGGATTCGCAGTATGGGATGCCGAACCCAGCCGGGGACAGAAGCCCGTTCAGCGCACCTGGCGCAGCGCAGGGCCATGTTTGCGGGGGTGGAAGTCCCGGTTCAGATAGCGCGCCAACTCGTTGAGCGCCTGCGCATAGACCTCGCGCTTGAATTCGATCACGGTGTCCAGCGGGACCCAGTACTCATGCCAGCGCCAGGCATCGAATTCCGGATGATCGCTCGCGCGCAGCGATACGTCGCTGTCGCGCGCAACCAAGCGCAGCAGGAACCAGATCTGCTTCTGGCCCCTGTAGCTGCCGCGCCATTCACGCCGGATCCATTGCGTCGGCACCTCGTAACGCAGCCAGTTTCTGGTCCGGCCAAGGATCTTGACATGGTGGGCCTTCAGGCCCACCTCTTCCTCAAGCTCCCGGAACATGGCCTGCTCCGGGGTTTCACCGTGCTTGATTCCGCCTTGCGGAAATTGCCAGGAATGCTCCTTGATGCGCTTGCCCCAGAATACCTCGTTTCTTGCGTTACAGATTACGATGCCGACGTTCGGGCGATAGCCGTCACGGTCGAGCATGATCGATTCATCCTAAGCTGATATTCGCTCCATTCTTCCACATTTCACAGCGCAATGAAAGCGGCGCGTCTGCGCTGCGACTGCAATGCAGATCCGGAGGCGATCTTCGAGTAAAATAGCGCCGCCCCAGTTACCGGAATTCTTATGCGCGTTTCGCAGTTTTTCCTCTCCACCCTCAGGGAAGCCCCCGCCGACGCGGAAATCGTCAGCCACCAGCTAATGCTGCGCGCCGGCCTCATCCGGCGCCTCGCCGGCGGCATCTACACCTGGATGCCCTTGGGCCTGCGCATCGTGCGCAAGGTCGAGGCGATCGTGCGCGACGAGATGAACCGCGCCGGCGCGATCGAGCTGTCGATGCCGCTGGTGCAGCCGGCGGAGCCGTGGCAGGAATCGGGGCGCTGGGAGAAGTACGGCCCGGAACTGCTGCGCTTCAAGGACCGGCACCAGCGCGACTTCCTGATTCAGCCGACCTCCGAAGAGGTCATCACCGATCTCGCGCGCAGCGAACTCAGGAGCTATCGCCAGCTGCCGGTGCATTTCTACCAGATCCAGAGCAAGTTCCGCGACGAGCGCCGGCCGCGTTTCGGCATCATGCGCGGGCGCGAGTTCACCATGAAGGACGGCTACTCGTTTCACGCCGACTATGCCGACCTGCAGCGCGAGTACAAGAACATGTACGACACCTACACGCGCATTTTCACCCGCCTGGGGCTCAAGTTCCGCGCCGTGGCCGCCGATACCGGTTCGATCGGCGGCACCGGCTCGCACGAGTTTCACGTGCTTGCCGATTCGGGCGAGGACGCCGTCGCCTACTGCCCGGATTCGGACTACGCCGCGAACATCGAACTCGCCGAGGCGCTGGCGCCGGCAGCCGCCCGCCCCGCGGCCGCGGCCGCCTTGCGCAAGGTTGCGACCCCGGGCAAGACCCGCTGCGAGGACGTCGCCGCCCTGCTGGGCGCGCCGCTCGCGCAAACGGTCAAAGCCATTGCCGTGATGCACGAGGAGGAGTTCGTGCTGCTGCTGCTGCGCGGCGACCACAGCCTGAACGAAATCAAGACGCAGAAACTGCCGGGAATGGATCCATTTCGCTTCGCCACCGACGCCGAAGTCGAGCGCCATCTGGAATGCAAGCCGGGGTATATCGGTGCGGTCGGCGCAGCCGCGCAGATCAGGGTCATTGCCGACCGCGCCGTCGTGGCGATGGCGGACTTCATCTGCGGCGCGAACGAGGAAGGGTTCCACCTCACCGGCGTGAACTTCGGCCGCGACCTGCCCGAACCGGCGCTCGCGGCCGATATCCGCAATGTCGTCCCCGGCGACCCGAGTCCCGACGGCAAGGGCAAACTCGACATCTGCCGCGGCATCGAAGTGGGACACATTTTCCAGCTGCGGACCAAATATTCCGGGGCGATGAAAGCCACGTTCCTGGACGAGTCGGGCAAGTCTAGCGCCTACGAAATGGGCTGCTACGGCATCGGCGTGACGCGCATCGTCGGCGCGGCCATCGAGCAGAATCACGATGCGCGCGGAATCATCTTCCCGCTGCCGATCGCGCCCTTCCAGCTGGCGCTGGTGCCGATCGGCTACAAGAAGAGCGCCCAGGTCAGGGAAACCTGCGACCGGCTGTACCTGGAACTCGCCGCGGCGGGCATTGAAGTGCTGCTCGATGACCGCGACGAGCGCCCCGGCGTGATGTTCGCCGACATGGAACTCATCGGCATCCCGCACCGAGTGGTGGTGGGCGAGCGCAGCCTGAAAGAGGGAAAACTCGAATACCAGGGCCGGAGCGATGCGGCATCGACCCCGGTCGCCATGGACGAATTGCCTGCCTTTGTCAAAGCGAAGTTATGCGCGCAGTAGCCTGCCGGGCTCTCTGCCTCTTATTCCTGGGCGCACCGGCGGCCGTATGCGCAGGCGCCCAGGTGTACGAACCGCTCGCCGCGAGCGTGCAGGCAGCCTTGTCCAAGGCGGTAAGCGACCACGCGCCGCGCACTTCGGCGTTCAAATCCAAGCTGGACGAGGTCGAGTGGCTGACGGCGATGTCGCGGCGCCTGGATCTGCGCATTCGCGACCACAAGTCGCGCATCGCCTTGCTGAAGTCGATCCACTACGAGGCCAGCCGCGCCGGCCTCGACCCGCAGCTGGTGCTGGGCCTGATCCAGGTCGAGAGCGGGTTCAAGAAATACGCCGTGTCTTCGGCGGGCGCGCGCGGCCTGATGCAGGTCATGCCGTTCTGGGTGAAGCTGATCGGCGCGAAAAGCGACAACCTGTTCGACATGCGCAAGAACATCCGTTACGGCTGCACCATCCTGCGCCACTACCTCAAAGTTGAAAAAGGCGACCTGTACCGGGCACTCGGGCGCTACAACGGCAGCCTGGGCAAGCCCGAGTATCCGCGCGCGGTGGAGGCTGTGTGGAAAAGTCAGTGGCGTTACGACGGTAAACTCGCCTGAAGCGGGCGTGAACCGCCCGGCGCCCTGAAATCCGGCGCAGCCGGCCGCCGGTAATCTTCCCTGCTAGAGCTGCGGGTTGATGCGCGCCACCCCGCTGTGCAGCTTGTTGAGCGCCGACAGATAAGCCTTCGCCGAAGCGACCACGATGTCGGTGTCGGCGCCGACGCCGTTGACGACGCGCCCCGCTTTTTGCAGCCGCACCGTGACCTCCCCCTGCGACTCGGTACCTTGGGTAACCGCATTGACCGAATAGAGCATCAGTTCGGCGCCGCTGTTCGCGATGCTCTCGATCGCCTTGAAGGTCGCGTCCACCGGGCCGTCGCCCTGGGACTCCGCGCGGCGCTCGACCTCGCCCGCGGCCAGGACCACGTTCGCATGCGGGCGCTCGCCGGTGCCGCTCGTCTGGGTCATGTCGACCAGCTTCCAGTGCTCGCTCTGGGCCGCGACCGCCTCGCCCGAAACCAGGGCGTGGATGTCCTCGTCGAATATCTCGTGCTTCTTGTCCGCCAGGTCCTTGAAGCGGGAAAAGGCGGTGTTGACCGCCTGGTCCGACTCAAGCCCTATGCCCAATTCCTTCAGACGCGCCTTGAACGCGGTGCGGCCGGAGTGCTTGCCGAGAACCAGCCTGTTCGTGTTCCAGCCCACGTCTTCGGCGCGCATGATTTCGTAGGTTTCGCGGCTTTTCAGCACGCCGTCCTGATGGATGCCCGCCTCGTGCGCGAACGCATTGGCGCCGACGATGGCCTTGTTCGGCTGCACCGGAAAACCGGTGATGCCGGACACGAGCTTGGACGCCGGCACGATCTGGGTCGCGTCGATGCGCGTGTCGCAGGGAAACACGTCGCGCCGCGTGCGCACCGCCATGACGATTTCTTCCAGCGAACTGTTGCCGGCGCGCTCGCCAAGGCCGTTGATGGTGCACTCCACCTGGCGCGCCCCGTTCATCACCGCGGCGAGCGAATTGGCCACCGCCAGGCCGAGATCGTTGTGGCAGTGCACCGACCAGATCGCCTTGTCGGAGTTGGGGATGCGCTCGCGCAAGGTGCGGATCAGGCCACCGAACTGCTCCGGCAGGGTGTAGCCGACCGTGTCCGGAATGTTGACCGTCCTCGCCCCCTCCTTGATCACCGCCTCGAGCACGCGGCAGAGGAAATCGACCTCCGAGCGCCCGGCGTCTTCGGGCGAGAACTCGACATCGTCGGTGAACTTGCGCGCGTAGCGCACGGCATTGACCGTATCGGTGAGCACCTGCTCCGGCGTCATGCGCAGCTTCTTCTCCATGTGGATCGGAGAAGTGGCGATGAACGTGTGGATGCGGCCCGACCTGGCCGGTTTGATCGCCTCCGCCGCGCGGGCGATATCCTTGTCGTTGGACCGCGACAGACCGCACACGGTGCTGTCCTTGATGATTTCCGCCACCGCGCGCACCGCCTCGAAATCGCCGTTGGATGCCGCCGGAAAGCCCGCCTCGATCACATCCACGCGCATTTTCTCCAGCAGCCGCGCGATGCGCAGCTTCTCCTCCTTGGTCATGGAGGCGCCCGGGCTCTGTTCGCCATCGCGCATGGTGGTGTCGAATATGATCAGGTGGTCCTTCATCTCAGCCTCCAGTCAGAAAACGCAATCAGGGATTGAAAAATTCCGGCCTGCGCCGGTTTGGCGCAGGTTTCGAACTAACCGAATTGTAGGGGGAGTTATGTGCGCGCGGGGCGCAGCAGCAGGCCGGCCAGCAGAAGCAGGCTGCTAAGGAGTGCGGTCAATACGATGGCGTAGGAAACCATGGGCGAAATATATCGGCTTTCCTGCGATTAGGCAATAGGCCGGATTTTGCGCCGGTTCCACACCCACACCAGGTAGCCGGACAGGGAATAGGCGACGAACAGCAGGAACAGCACCGTCGGCGGATGGGTCGAGATCAGGACCACCGCGAACACGACCACGAGCAGCGCCCAGAACGGCACGCTGCGCCGGAAGTTGATGTCCTTGAAACTGTAGAACGGGATATTGCTCACCATGGTGATGCCGGCAAAGAGGGTGATGATGCAGGCAAGCCAGCGCATGGTGCCCACCGCATCGATTTTGAAATCGTCCACCACCCAGATGAAGCCCGCGACCAGCGCGGCGGCCGCCGGGCTCGGCAGCCCCTGGAAATAGCGTTTGTCGACCACCTCGATATTGGTGTTGAAGCGAGCCAGCCGCAGCGCCGCGCCGACGCAATAGACGAAGGCGGCGATCCAGCCGATGCGATCCATGCTCTTCAGCGCCCATTCGTACATGACCAGTGCCGGCGCCGCGCCGAAGGACACCATGTCGGAGAGGCTGTCGTACTCGGCGCCGAATTCGCTCTGCGTGTGGGTCAGGCGCGCGACCCGCCCGTCCAAACCGTCCAGGACCATGGCGACGAAAATCGCCACCGCCGCCTGGTCGAAGCGCGTGTTCATCGCCTGCACGATCGCATAGAAGCCGGCAAACAGCGCCGCCGTGGTGAACAGGTTGGGCAACAGGTAGATGCCGCGGCGGCGCATCTCGGCGTTGATCAGTGGCTTTTTCCGCTTGTAGACAGGCATGCGGCTCGGCTACTCCAGACTGGCCAGAATCGTGCTGGCAGCATACACCTTGTCTCCCAGCGCCGCCTGGATGCGCGCGCCGGGGGGCAGATACACATCCACGCGCGAGCCGAACCGGATGAAGCCGTAGCGCTGCCCGCGCTGCATTTTGTCTCCCGCCCTGGCATAGCACAGGATCCGCCGCGCGATCAAACCCGCCACCTGCACGCAGGTGACGTCGGCGCCGGCGTCGGCATGGATCCACAGCGCGTTGCGCTCGTTTTCGGCCGAGGCCTTGTCCAGCGCGGCATTGACGAAACTGCCGGCGTGGTACCAGACGTCTTTCACTTCGCCGTCCACCGGCGCGCGGTTGGAGTGGACATTGAACACGTTCATGAATACGCTGATCTTGACGGCTTCGCGCTCCAGGTACGGATCGCGGGTGTTCTCCACCGCCACGATGCGTCCGTCGGCCGGGGAAACCACCGTCTTCGCATCCCCCGGCACCGCGCGCGGCGGGTCGCGGAAGAACTGCAGCACGAACAGCACGACGATCCACAAAGGCAGCGACCAGACGAAGCTGTAGGCGGCCGCCAGGAGCGCCGCTGCGACGGCGATCGCGAGGAACGGCCAGCCTTCCCGGGCAATGAGGGGGTGGGGATAATTCATCGGAAGCGAAGAAGCGCGGGAAGGAAGGTGTCGGATGCGCTTGGAATTTTCGCCGCCCCCCTTCTCCTCGCCTCTGGGCTAGTTCTTCGACTGATCGACGAGCTTGTTTTTTCTGATCCAGGGCATCATCGCGCGCAGTTTCTCGCCCACGACCTCGATCTGATGCTCGGCGGTAAGGCGGCGGCGCGACAGCAGCATCGGCGCGCCCGCGCGGTTCTCCAGGATGAAACTCTTGGCATATTCGCCGGTCTGGATGTTTCTCAGCGCTTCGCGCATGGCCTTCTTGGTGTCGTCGGTGACGATCTTCGGGCCGGTCAGATACTCGCCGTATTCGGCGTTGTTCGAGATCGAATAATTCATGGTGCCGATGCCGCCCTCATACATCAGGTCGACGATCAGCTTGAGTTCGTGCAGGCATTCGAAGTAGGCCATCTCGGGAGCATAGCCCGCGTCGACCAGGGTTTCGAAACCCGCCTTGACCAGTTCGACGCAGCCGCCGCAAAGCACGGCCTGCTCGCCGAACAAATCAGTTTCGGTCTCTTCCTTGAACGTGGTATCGATCACGCCGGCGCGCGCGCCGCCGATCGCGGCCGCGTAGGACAACGCGAGATCGCGCGCCTTCCGGCTCGGGTTTTGGTGCACCGCAATCAGCATCGGCGTGCCGCCGCCCTGGACGTACGTCGAGCGTACGGTGTGTCCCGGCGCCTTGGGCGCGATCATCACCACGTCGAGATCCGCGCGCGGCGCCACCTGGCCGTAGTGGATGTTGAAGCCGTGGGCGAACGCCAGCGTCGCGCCCTTCCTGATATTGGGTTCGACCTCGCCCTGGTATACCGCGGCGATGTGCTCGTCGGGCATGAGCATCATGACGAAATCGGCGCCCTTTACCGCCTCGCCGACTTCGGCCACCTTGAGCCCGGCTTTCCTGGCTTTTTCCCAGGAAGCGCCGTTCTTGCGCAAGCCGACCGTGATCTTCATGCCGGAGTCATGCAGGTTGAGCGCATGCGCGTGGCCCTGCGAGCCGTAGCCGACGATGGTCACTTTCTTGCCCTTGATGAGCGAAAGGTCGGCGTCCTTGTCGTAATAGACTTTCATGGTTTCCTCTCTGGTTTAAGTGCGAGTCAGGGGCCGTTTCCGCAATGCTGCAACGGCCTCCAAATTCTTCGGACGTCAAATTCCCAAAACCCGCTGGCCGCGGGAAATTCCCGATGCGCCGGTGCGCGCCGTCTCGAGGATGACGCTGCGGCCCAGCGCCTCGATGAACGCATCCAGCTTCTGCCCGGTGCCGGTGAGTTCGATGGTGTAGGTGTCTTCGGATACATCGATGATGCGCCCGCGGAAAATATCCGACATGCGCTTCATCTCATCGCGCTCCTTGGCGGTGGCGCGCACCTTGATCAGCATCAACTCGCGCTCGATGTGCGGCGCCTCGAACAGATCCACCACCTTGACCACCTCGACCAGTTTGTTCAGCTGCTTGGTGATCTGCTCGATCACATCGCCCGAGCCCGAGGTGACGATGGTCATGCGCGACAGCGATGCGTCCTCGGTGGGCGCAACCGTGAGCGATTCGATGTTGTAGCCGCGGGCGGAGAACAGCCCCGAGACGCGCGATAGCGCGCCAGCCTCGTTCTCGAGCAATATGGATACGATGTGTCGCATGGGTATCGATGTCAGGTTGGTTGCACGGCGTCTACAGGTCTTCGGCCAGGATCATCTCGGTGAGGCCCTTGCCGCCTCCGACCATGGGGTAGACGTTCTCGGTCTGGTCGGTGATGAAATCCATGAACACCAGTTCGTCCGCGCGCTTGAACGCCTCCTTCAGCGCCGGTTCCACATCGGCCGGCTTGTCGATGCGGATGCCGGCGTGGCCGTAGCTCTCCGCGAGCTTGACGAAGTCGGGCAGCGCGTCCATGTAGGACTCGGAATAGCGGTTGCCGTGGAAAAACTGCTGCCACTGCCGCACCATGCCCATGTAGCGGTTGTTGAGATTGACCACCTTGATCGGCAGGCGGTACTGCTTGCAGGTCGAGAGTTCCTGAATGCACATCTGGAAGCTCGCCTCGCCGGTGACGCAGACCACCGATGCATCCGGATTGGCGATCTGCGCGCCCATCGCCGCGGGCAGGCCGAAACCCATCGTTCCGAGCCCTCCCGAATTGATCCATCGCCGCGGCCTGTCGAATTTGTAGAACTGCGCCGCCCACATCTGGTGCTGGCCGACGTCGGAGGTGACGATGGCATCGCCCCTGGTGATCTGGTAGAGCTTTTCCAGCACGAACTGCGGCTTGATGATCTTGCTCTTCTTGTCGTAGCGCAGGCAGTCCTTGGTCTTCCACAGCTCGATCTGCGCCCACCAGGCCTGCAGCGCCTTCGGTTCGGGACGCTGTTTGCCCACCTCGATCAGCTTGATCAGATCGTCGAGCACGTCGGGCAGGTGGCCGACGATGGGGACATCCACTTTCACGCGCTTGGAGATCGACGACGGATCGATGTCGATGTGTATGATCTTGCGCGGCACCTGGCCGAAATGCGCCGGGTCGCCGATGACACGGTCGTCGAAGCGCACGCCGATCGCCACCAGCACATCGCAGTTCTGCATTGCCATGTTGGCTTCGTAGGTGCCGTGCATTCCCAGCATGCCGACAAAATGCTTGTCGGTCGCAGGAAATCCACCCAGCCCCATGAGGGTGTTGGTGCAGGGGAAACCCAGCGTTCTAACCAGCTTGGTAAGTTGCGCCGCCGCCTCGGACAGGATCACGCCGCCGCCGGCATAGACCATCGGGCGTTTGGCCTCGATCAGCAGCTGCATGGCTTTCTTGATCTGCCCCGGATGCCCCTTGAGCACCGGGTTGTAGGAGCGCATGGCGATCGTTTCGGGATACTCGAACCTGCACTTGGCAACGGTGACGTCTTTGGGAATGTCGATCAGCACCGGCCCGGGGCGCCCGGTAGTGGCGAGGTAGAAGGCCTTCTTGACGGTAAGCGCGAGATCCTTGACGTCTTTCACCAGAAAATTGTGTTTGACGCAGGGGCGGGTGATGCCGACCGCGTCGCATTCCTGGAACGCGTCCAGCCCGATGGCGGGCGTCGGCACCTGGCCGGAGATAATCACCATCGGGATCGAATCCATATAGGCGGTGGCGATGCCGGTCACGGCGTTGGTGACGCCGGGCCCCGAAGTTACCAGGGCGACGCCGACTTTGCGGCTCGAGCGCGAGTAACCGTCGGCGGCATGCGTTGCGCCCTGCTCATGGCGCACCAGCACATGCTTGACCTTGGTCTGCTTGAACAACTCATCGTATATGAACAGGACCGAACCGCCGGGGTAGCCGAATACGTACTCGACTTTTTCCGCCTGCAGACACTTGACGAGGATTTCCGCGCCCGACAATTCCATGATTCCTGCTGGGTTTTACCGAAAGCTTTAAACACTAATGCCTGCCCCCCGTTTGGTCAAGATTTTTTTGCTGCGCTGCAACTTCATTTGTGCGGCGATTTGGGCAACGCAGTATCGGGTTAAGCACTAGAATTAAGAAATCTCTTGAGGACACTATCCTGGCTTCCCGCAACGAGCTTTCCGCGTTTCTCGCAGAGGTCGAACGCCGCGCCTACAAGCAGGCGCGCTATGCCGTGCGCGACGAGCAGGCGGCATTGGACGTGGTGCAGGACTCGATGCTCAAGCTCGCGGAAAAATACGGCGCCAAACCGCTGGCGGAACTGCCCATGCTGTTCCAGCGCATCCTGCAGAACACCATCCGCGACTATTACCGCCGCCACAAGGTGCGCACGACCTGGACCGTGCAGTTGTCCTCGATGCTGGCCGGCAAGGACGGCGGGGAGGAAGCCGATCCGCTGGAAACTTTGGCGCCGGTTGATGGGTCGAATCAGGCACTGGGACCCTCCGATCACCTAGAGAAATCGCAACTCATTGTTCTAATTGAAGATGAATTGAAAAAACTGCCGCCACGTCAACGCGAAGCCTTCCTGCTGCGTTACTGGGAGGAGTTGGACGTTGCCGAAACCGCACAAGCGATGGGCTGTTCGGAAGGCAGCGTCAAGACCCATTGCTCGCGCGCGGCGCACACTTTGGCCAACGCACTCAAGCACAAGGGGGTCACATTATGAGCGAAAGCGAATTTGGCCACCAAATCAGGCAACAACTCGACCAGGCGCTCGATCTCGAACCGGCCACGCTGAACCGGCTGAAAGTCGCGCGCGAGCAGGCGCTGGCGCGCCAGCGCCTGAGCGAACCCGCGTTTGCGCTGGCTTGGGTCGACGCGGTCGCGGGGCGCCTGTCGGGCAACCCGGCGTCGACCGGCATCGCGTTGGCGGGTGCCGCGCTGATCATCGCGATCGTCGGCATCCAGTACTGGACGCAACAGCCCTCGGTGGAGGAGATCGTGGATATCGACGCCGAACTCCTGACCAGCGACCTGCCGATCAACGCCTACCTCGACAAGAGCTTCGATGCATGGTTAAAGCGTTCGCAGCGCTGATTCTGGGGCTGTGCTTCGCGCTCTCCGTTTCGGCCGCAACGGCCGAGAAAAAGCAGCCAGACTGGGCACAACTCACAACTGAACAGCAACAGGTCCTGGCCCCCTTGGCCAGCGATTGGAATACGCTCGACGAGCGCCGCCGCAAGAAATGGCTGCTGCTCGCCAAACGCTATCCGAAAATGAAACCGGACGGGCAGTTGCGCCTGCAGACACAAATGAAGGACTGGGCCAAGCTGACCCCGGAGCAGCGCCGCATCGCGCGCGAAAACTACAAGAAGCTCGCGAAGCAGCCTCCGGAAAAGCGCGAAGTGGTGAAACAGAAGTGGCACGAATACCAGAAACAGAAGCAGGCCCCTGTGAAAGACGCGCCCTCCGCGCCTGCCGCCCAGGACGCCGCTAAGGCGCTGCCGCCCCCGGCACCCGCCGACCAGTCGCGCTGACGTGCCGCTGCGCGCGGACGCGCATGCAAGGGATGCCTGTCCCAGCATCAGGCGCAGGCTCATCTGCATGGCGTATGAATCGCTGCTCCTCGCCGGCGTCGCATTTTTCGCCGGCCTGCTGTTCCTGGCTGCGACCGGCGCAAGCGCCGGCGACGCGATGCGGCATGCCTTCCAGGGCTATCTGTTCCTCGTGATCGGCTTGTATTTCGTGGCATCCTGGCGCCGCAACGGACAGACTCTGGCAATGAAAACCTGGAAGCTGCGCCTCGCCGGCGCGGACGGCGCCAGGGTCACCCGGCGCCAGGCGCTGCTGCGCTACGTCTGCGCCTGGCCCTGCCTGCTGCTCGGCGGCATCGGCGTGCTGTACGCGCTCTTCGACCGCGACCGCCAGTTCCTGCACGACCGGCTGGCGGGCACCCGCATTGTGCAGAACGGGCGCTAGCCAGCGAAATCCGCGCCCGGCCTCAGCTTTGCGCCCCGCGCCTCATCTTCTCTCCACCCACCACATCATCACCATCGCACCCAACAGGAACAGCACGCTCGGCAACATGGCGGAATAGAACGGCGCCCAGTTCTGCAGGATGCCGACGGACGAGGACAGCCCGTTGAGCAGATGGAACAAAACGCCCAGCATGATGCCGGAGAATATCTTCACGCCCATGCCGCCCAGGCGCACGTGGACGTACGCGAACGGCAGCGCCAGGGCCATCATCACCAGCGTGGCGAAAGGATAGAGCAGCTTCTTCCACATCGCGATCTCGTAGAGCTCGGTCTGCTGGCGGTTCTCCGACAGGTGGCGGGTAAACTGGTACAGGTCGACCACCGACATTTTTTCCGGCTGCACGAGCAGCACCGACAACAGGTCCGGCGTCAGCACCGAACGCCAGTCGGTCTCGGCCAGATTGGAAACGCTGGTCCCGGCCCCGTCGAAACGGGTTTGCGCCACGCCGGAGAGGCGCCAGGTATTGGCGCCCTTGAACGTTCCGCGCTCTGCATGACTGATCGAGCGCAGGCGGTATTCGCTGTCGAACTCGTAAATCTTCACGCCCTTGAGCGAACTGTCGGGCATGACTTCGCGCACGTTGACAAAGCGAAGCTCGTCCTTCACCCACAGCCCGGAACGGAATTCCTGCGCCACTACCGCGCTCATGGCGGAGAGGCGCAGTTGCTGCGCCGCGCGCTCGGCGACCGGCGTCACCAGTTCGCCGAATGCGAAGGTCAGCACCACGAATATGACGCCGATGCGCACCAGCATGGCCCCGGCCGCATACGGCGACAGGCCGGAAATCCGCATCACCGTGTATTCGGAGTTGGCGGCGAGCTGCGACAGCGCGTAGAGCGTGCCGATCAGCACCGCGATCGGGGCGAGTTCGTAGACATGCCCGGGCAACGACAGCAGCACAAACAGCAGCGCGTGCTGCAGCCGGTAATTGCCCCGGCCGAGGAAGTTGAGTTCGTTGATCAGGTCGAAAAAGGCGAACAGCATCAGGAAGGCGACCAGAACCAGCAGCGTCGCCATGTAGATTTCGCGCCCGAGATACCTGCGCAGGACGATCAACGCCCTCTCCTGAACCCCGCGCTGATGCGCATGCGGCGGTAGAACAGCGCCAGCAACAGCAGCAGCATCGCCACGTGCACCGCCCACCAGCCGATGTGGAAGGAAATCTTGCCCTGCGAGACCCAGGCCTGGCTCACGCTGATGAGATTGCTGTACACCATGTAGGTGAGCAGCGCGAATATCAGGTTGGTCGAGCGGCTGGCGCGCGGATTGACGAAAGCGAGCGGGATCGCGAGCAGAGCCAGGTTGAGCGCCGCGAGCGGCAGGCCGATGCGCCACAGCAGTTCGGCCAGATTGGCCTCGCCGGGCTCGTCCAGAAGCGTTTGCGTCGCCAGGGCGCGCGCCGGAATCTGCCCCGACTTGGCTTCGCGCGTCTCGACGCGCACCGCGTAGCGCTTGAATTCCATCACCCGGTATTCGGCCTCGCCCGGGTTGCCCTCGTAGCGCCTGCCGTCGGCGAGCACGATGAAACGATCGCCGTTGGCCGCCGTTTCGGCGAAACCACGCCGGCTCACCATCACTCCCAGGCGGCCGTGCTGCATCGAAGTGACGAACACGTTCTGCACATTGCCCGTATCCCCGGCCACGCCTTCGACGAAGAACACGCGTTCGGCGTTGGCCGATTCGCGGAATACGCCCGGCGCGATGCGCGACAATTCGTCGCGGCTGTCGAGCTGGCGCCGGTAGGCCTCGCTCTGGCTGTTCGCCCAGGGCGCAAGGAACAGCGACAGCAGCGCAATCACGAACACCAGCGGCATGGCGAAGATCAGTACCGGGCGCACCCACGCCGTGAGCGACAGCCCCGCGCCGAACCAGATCACCATCTCCGAGTCGCGGTAGCTGCGGCTGATGGTCATCAGCACCGAAATGAACAATGTCAGCGACAGCAGCACCGGCAGGTAATTGAGCGCGGAAAAACCGAGCAGCGCGAGCACCGCCTCGGACAGGAGCTTGCCGCTCGCCGCCTGGCCGAGAAAGCGGATCAGCTGCGTGGTGAGGATAATGGCAAACAGCGCGGCAAACACCGCAACCGCGAGATTGCCGAATTCGCGCAGCAGGGAGCGCTGAAAGATCACCACTTAGGAACGCGCCTCCGGTCCGGCTTCGCATCGATGCCGCGCCTCCCTGCAGCGGCTTTGACTTGACGGGAACAAAGCAGGGATAATCGGGCGTCGTCGGCTGACAAGACTACAGTCGATAGAAATACAAGGAGCAGCCGTTGGAATTTAGCACAAAAAAGGGTAGCCCGGAGAGGCGCGCCACGCCCTGCATCGCCGTGGGCGTCTATGCGGGCCGCAAACTGAGCGCGTCGGCCGAGGCGCTCGACCGGGCGTCGCAGGGCGGCGTGCGCGAGGTTCTGCGCCGCGGCGACATGGAAGGCAAACTCGGCGCCACATTGTTGCTGTACCGGCTTGCGGGCGTCGCGGCCGAGCGCGTGCTGCTGGTCGGCCTCGGCGCGGAGGCGGACTTGCGCGAGCGTGAGTACCGCGAGGCAGCGCGCGCCGCGGTCAAGGCTGCGCAGGAAACCGGGGCCGGATCGGCCACGCTGTGCTTCACCGAGATTCGGGCGGGCCGGCGCGACAGCGCCTGGAAAGCGCGCCAGGTGGCGCTGGTCGCCGCCGAATGCGCCTACCGCTTCGAATCCATGAAAAGCAAGAAAAGCGACCCGCGCCCGCTGGCGCGCGTCGAACTGCTGGTCGCGGCGCGCGATGCGCAGGCCGCGCGCGGCCTGCGCGAAGGCGGCGCCATCGGCACCGGCATGAGCCTGGCGAAGGACCTGGGCAACCTCCCGGCCAATGTGTGCACGCCGGCATTCCTTGCCGACCAGGCGCGGAAACTCGCCCGGGAATGGAAACTCGGCTTGGACGTGCTGGAGCGCAAGGACATGGAGAAGCTGGGCATGGGGTCCTTGCTTTCGGTCGCGCAGGGCTCGCGCCAGCCGCCCAAGCTGATCGTGCTTCACTACGACGGCGGCGCGAAGAAGGCGAAACCGGTGGTGCTGGTGGGCAAGGGCATCACGTTCGACACCGGCGGCATTTCGCTCAAGCCCTCGCCGGAAATGGACGAGATGAAGTTCGACATGTGCGGCGCGGCCAGCGTGCTCGGCGCGCTCTCCGCCTGCGCCGAAATGAAGCTGAAGCTCAACGTCGTCGGCATCATTCCGACCACCGAAAACATGCCGGGGGGCGCCGCCTCGAAACCGGGGGACATCGTCACCAGCCTGTCCGGGCAGACGATCGAGGTGCTCAATACCGACGCCGAAGGGCGGCTGATCCTGTGCGATGCGCTGACCTATGCCGAGCGCTTCGAGCCCGCGGCCGTGGTCGACATCGCCACCCTCACCGGCGCCTGCGTGATCGCGCTGGGCCACGTCGCGAGCGGCCTGTTCAGCAACAAGGAAGCGCTCGCGCGCGAACTGCTCGCCGCCGGCGAAGAGGCCCGCGACCGCGCCTGGCACCTGCCGCTGTGGGACGATTACCAGGAACAGTTGAAAAGCAATTTCGCCGACATGGCCAACATCGGCGGCCGGCCCGCCGGCAGCGTCACCGCCGCCTGCTTTCTTTCGCGTTTCGCCAAGAAATTCGACTGGGCGCATCTGGACATCGCCGGCACCGCCTGGAATTCGGGCAAGGACAAGGGCTCGACCGGACGCCCGGTCGCGCTGCTCGCCGGATTCCTGATGAAGCGGGCCGGGAAGGCGTGAGCGGCGCGCACGCCCTATGACCCGCATCGACTTCTACTTCGAAGCCGGGGACAAGCTGCAGGTCGCCTGCCGCCTGTCGGCCAAGGCGGCGCAGCAAAAACTGCGCGTGCTGATCTACGCCGCCGACGAAGCCCTCGCGCAGCGCATGGACAAGCTGCTCTGGACCTGGCAGGCGACGGGTTTTCTGCCGCACTGCCTGTCGAAGAGCCCGCTCGCCGCGCAAACCCCGGTGCTCATCACCCACGACCCCGAGGACACGCCGCACGACCAGGTGTTGCTGAACCTGCATCACCAGTGGCCGCCCGCGTTCAGCCGCTTCCAGCGCCTGGTCGAGATCGTCGGCCGCGACGACGAAGACCGCGCGGCGGCGCGCGCGCGCTTCCGCTTTTACCGCGACCGCGGCTACGAAATCGTCAGGCACGACCTGTCCAAGACCAATGGATGAGCCGGAAGACCTGCTCGGCAAGGCCGACGCGCTGATGGCGCGCCACCGGCCGGCGCGCGCGGGAGCCGAATCCTACGGCGCGATTCCGCTGCTCGAAGACGTGGTGGAACCGCCTGCCGAGGGCGACGATCTGCCGGTGCTGACCGAACTGGTCGAGATCGATCAGATCGAGCCGGATGCGCGCCAGCCAGAACCGCCGCCGGAAGATCTGGCCGAGAGCCTGCACGCATCGCTGCTGGCCGCATTGCAGCCCGAGATCGACTCCCTGATCGAGGAGCGCCTGAAAGTGAGCCTGGAGCCGCTGGTCGAAAAGCTGTTCGAGGACCTGCGCGGCGACCTGCAGGCGATTGCGCGCGGCACCCTGAGCGATGCGATCCATACCGCCGTCGAGCGGGAAATCGAGCGGCGCAAGACCAGCGGTTCTTGATCGAATCGACTGCTGTGCGCGAGCTTGCGCGCACACGCCGGCAATCGAGACGCCGTAAACAGCCCCGCCTATCCGCTATAATTCGCGTTTCGCTCATTCGAGCCGATCGCTTTGCCCCCGAAGACAAGATGGAATTAGCCAAGAGCTTTGATCCGCGCGCCATCGAGGCGTACTGGTACCCCGAATGGGAGCGGCGCGGCTATTTCGCGCATTCGGACGACCCCGCCAGGCCGGCCTATTGCATCCAGCTGCCGCCGCCCAACGTCACCGGCACGCTGCACATGGGGCATGCGTTCCAGCAGACGCTGATGGACACGCTCGTGCGCTATCACCGCATGCGCGGATTCAATACCAACTGGGTGATGGGCACGGACCACGCGGGCATCGCGACGCAAATCGTGGTCGAGCGCCAGTTGCAGGCGGAGGACAAGACGCGCCACGATCTGGGCCGCGAAAGATTCCTGGAACGCGTGTGGAAATGGAAGCAGGAGTCGGGCTCGACCATCACGCGCCAGATGCGGCGTTTGGGCACTTCGGGCAACTGGACTTTTGCCGACGCCGAGGGCCAGCACGCGGGCTATTTCACCATGGACGCGAAAATGTCGCGCGCCGTGATCGAGGTGTTCGTGCGCCTGCACCAGGAAGGCCTGATCTACCGCGGCAAACGCCTGGTGAACTGGGACCCGGTGCTGGGCACCGCGGTATCCGACCTCGAAGTGGACAGCGAGGAGGAAGACGGCAAGATCTGGGAAATCCGCTATCCCTTCGAAGACGGGACCGGCGCGCTGGTGGTGGCGACCACCCGCCCCGAAACCATGCTCGGCGACGTCGCCGTCGCGGTGAGTCCCAAGGACGAACGCTACGCGGCGCTGCTCGGCAAGCAGGTCGTGCTGCCGCTCTGTGGCCGTACGATTTCAGTGATCGCCGACGACTACGTCGATCCGGCGTTCGGCACCGGCTGCGTCAAGATCACGCCGGCGCACGACTTCAACGACTACCAGATCGGCCAGCGCCACGGCCTCGCGCAGATCAACGTGCTCGCGCTCGATGCGACAATCAACGACAATGCCCCGGCGGCCTACCGCGGCCTCGACCGCTTCGAGGCGCGCAAGCGCATCCTGGAAGACCTGGGCGAACAGGGGCTGCTGGTTTCGGAAAAGCCGTACAAGCTGCGGGTGCCACGCTCGGGCCGCACCGGCGTGATCGTCGAGCCCATGCTCACCGACCAGTGGTTCGTGAAAATGGACGGCCTGGCGAAAAGCGGTTTGAAAGCGGTGGCCGATGGCGCGGTGAAGTTCTATCCCGATCACTGGACCACGACCTACAATCACTGGCTCGAGAACATCCAGGACTGGTGCATTTCGCGCCAGCTCTGGTGGGGCCACCAGATTCCCTGCTGGTACGACGACCGGGGCAACGGCTACGTCGCCCGCAGCGAAGCCGAAGCCCGGGCCCAGGCGGCGGCGAAAGGCTACCAGGGCGAGCTGCGGCGCGACGAAGACGTGCTCGACACCTGGTTCTCCTCCGCCCTGGTGCCGTTCAGCTCCCTCGGCTGGCCGGAAAAGACGCGCGACCTCGAAGCCTTCCTGCCCT